>MDTG01440517.1_pt1 | contig 13155 bp, 14 predicted proteins | sample 811421 | NCBI WGS metagenome assembly MDTG01 (sample SAMN05326645, study PRJNA326480) | marine metagenome | isolation source: seawater | place: Pacific Ocean: South East | collected 2011
ATCAGGATCATTAGCTCCTGTATTTTCTACTTCTTCAAATATAGTATCTTGTGCTAAATAATCTACTTCTTTATATTCATTTCCATCAGCATCAGTAATAGATTCTATAGATAAAACATTATTATCAAATAATTCTAATGTTAAAAATTGTTGGGGGCCCGCTATTTCAAATGACTGATCTTTTCTTGTAGCTGATATAGCTTGTGTTGATTTTTTTAAAAGATAGTATTGAGGGTTATTATCAGAATCATAATTATATATACTAAGTGTTGTAGGATCCATAGATCCAGAAACTCTAAAATCTATTTTATCCTGAGTCATAAAATTAGGACCTTCTGAAGATTGGAATATAGAATTTTCTCCTATTTGTAAACAATAATTATAATCTGGGACATAATTATCTCCTACAGAGGGTAATAATTGAAATACATCTAAAGTTACACTTGCTGCTGTTGTTGCTTTAGGTTTATATCCCATAGCATAAGCAAGATTATTTATATTTTCTCTTTCTTTAGCTACAGTTATAAATGATTCTTGTAACTGAGTATCAGTATAAAAAGATAAAACATCTCCTACATAAGCAGCCATTTCTATAAACATCATACCTGGAGATGCTTCACTAAAATCATTAAAAGTATTAGGGTAGTATATTTGAGCAAATTCGAGTAATTGATTTTTAAAAGAATTATAATCTTTATTTAAATAATTAACATCTTTATCCTGTGATTTATTTGATACTTTAGTATAAGCCATATTATTTTATTTAGTAAGGATTTAAATTTTCTTGTAAAGTTGGATCTGCCATATAATCCGGATCACTAAGATTAAGTGCTATTGCATCTAATTTGTCACTATATTTAAATCTATATGTTATTTTTATATGTAATCTATGTTTTTCATCTACGGGACTTGCTTCTACCCCAAATAAATCAACATCAGGTATAAATATATTTATTTGGTTATTTATTTCTGTTTTTAATGCATCTACATCTATATTAGGTTCAAAAAGTAGATTTTGGATTCCTACACCAAAATTAGGTTCATTTATTCTTTCTCCTTTTTTAGTTACAAGAAGATTAATTAAATTACTTTTTATTTGTTCATTGTAAGTATATGTTTGTTTAAATACTCCAGGAGCGTTAAAAGGAAAAGCAACCCCAATAGCAGCATTTTTATTGAGATCTAAAGGGTTAATATTTACAGGGTTATTAAATGTAGGCATTTGTTAGTTTCCTTTTTTTCTTGCAATTGCTTTCATTAAATCACTATAATCTCTTGTTACTGCATTTGCTACAGATTCAGGCATTCCTGCTGTTTCCATAGGCAGTGGAGCACCAGTAGCGAATGGTTTTGATAAACTTACAGGAGCATGAGCTGTTTGAGTATTTGTATTACTCATTGCTGTTTCGTTTAATAAGTCATTTAATGTATTATCTTTTACAAAATTTTGTTTTTTAATTGGTTTTTTACCCATAATTTTTTCTTTTAAAGAATTTTTTATATTATTTGATACAGGTGTATCAATAATAGGTTGTTCTTTAATTATAGGTTTAACTTCATCACGTAAATCTTCTTTAAGTGATTTAATTTCTCTACGTAACGCATAATCAATTTCTTCTCTAACTATTTTTCTAATCAGATTTTCAAATGTTTTTGCTTTCATTATTATTATGTTTTATTATAAATATAAATTTTATTTTTTTCTTTTAACTTCTTGATATCTTTCCCCTACCAGAGCCTCTTCGATATGATCTTGCTCTAGGACTATTTTTAGGAATTACTTCTGTTTGTGTATTATCATCTATTTCTCCTTGTGTATTTGGACCTTTTGCTATATAACGGTTATATCCTACCATTTTTAAATTAGCATTATATATTTTATCAATATATTCAGTTCCTGTTAATTCTTCTATTAAATTTTTATAAAAATCATCTGTATCACTATCTGGTACTAACCCATTATGTCCTAAAGGATTAATTCCATCACCTAATATTAAATTTTCATCTATATTACCTTCAGAGTCTGTTAATTCTTGATTTTGATAACATTTTTGAATATACAATAAATAATAAAGTTCTACTGTTTGTCTTGCTTGAAGTATTAAAGCTAATAATGAATCTACTAATCTTATACCACCTTCTATTATTCTTTGTAAAAAGTTTATTTGTTTATTAATGAAACCATCAGGTGCTAAAACTTTCATAAAACCTTTAATACAACCTTTAAGACATACAGCTATTCCTTGTATTTGTAACATTTTTTCTTGTAGTGCTGTTATAACACCCCCTGTAGCCCATCGAAGAGGTAAAAAACTTACAACAGCATCAACTGCTATATGGACTATATTTAAAGTAGTAATTATTCCATCCATTATATTACATAATTGGTATATTCTAGCTATTTTTGCTAAAATAGCTTGTAATTTAGCTAAAAGACCATTCATTCTATCTTTAACACCTAAAGGAACTTCTTCAACTTGATCAATAAGGAGATTTACTTTAGAATAAACTTGTTTTACTGCTCCTTGAGCTAAAGGATCACATGCATAAGCTAAAAGATCTTCTTTTATTTGTTCTTTATCTATATTAAAATTAGATTGTGGAGATTGAATATTTAAAGGAGGCATAAAATCAACATAGGGAATTTGATCTACTAATTCATCTATTTTTGCATTAACTTCTGCTTCTACTTGTATTCTTAATTCATTAAGACGTCTTAATACTTCTTGTTTTAACATTCTTAATAAATTTGCGGGATTTGATACTGTATGTGCCATTGTTTATTCTTTTAAAAATATGTTTTTACTTTTTATTCCTTCTATACTTTCAGTTAATCTATCTATTTGTTCGTATAAAAGTGAAAAATCATTTGCTGCAGGTGCTGAAGTTCCTATTACAGGAACAGTTACACTATATTGGGTTGCTAGAAATATATAAGTACTTCTTAAAACATCTAACATTTCATTAAGCCATTTTTCTGTTTTATTACCTAATAAAGCAGGTTCTGTTGGGTAATTATCTCCTGACATTCCTAAATATATTTTAGGAGTATTTACTATAAAAAAACTATTTTCTACTTTATCACTTGTGTCAAAATGGATACTACCATTAGTACTAAAACCTATAGATTTATCAGAAAATAATAAAATTGAATCATCTTTAGCATTAAATAGTATTCTATCTGAATTTATTATTGCTTGTTTTCCTTCATATTTATCTGGAGATATTGGTTTATAAGTTGACATATTTTAATTTTTTATTAATATCCTGATGGTGGAGGTTCTAAACCTACATTCGTACTTTCAAATGCAAGGTTTTCAGTTGTTTCTGTTACTTCAGTTCTTTTAATTGTTTTTCCTCCTACTTTCTTTTTACTCCATGTATTATCATCAACAAGAAGATCAACTTTAGTATCTTTTGCATTATCTGTTAGATCTATAGGTATTTCTTCCCAAGCTGGATCACACTTTGATGGATCAGCTACTTTAAGTGCCCAATCTATCATTTTTAATTCATAACGGTAATCCCATCTTGGTGAACCATCTTTAATTTTTACTATAGTTCCTTTACTACTACTTCCTCCTGTCCAGCCATTTTTCTTTACAGCATTTGCTTGGCCAGGGTGTGGGACTTTCATTATGTTTTTCTTTTTAATTGTATTCCATGGTATACCTGTGTGTGGGTCTTTACCAGGTCTTTTTCTTAATGCTTCTAAATGGGTATATGAATTCCACCAAGGACAGTTTTTAGCAGCTACATCATTATGACCACATACTACAAGTTCAACACCTTTAGCTCTATATTTTTTAATATAAGCTACTATTATAGAATTAACAGCTTCTGCTTGTTGTCTAGTTATATTTAAATATGATTGCATTTTTTGACCATAAGGTCCACTTCTATCATTCCTATCTTCAGGACTTCCATATTTACTTCTATAATTTCCAGTTCCTGTTTTAACAGCATTGTCGGCTCCTCCTATCCAATTAAAATGAATAGCATTTGTATTTGTAGTTGGTCCATGTTTTCTTTCACCCCCATAACCCTCATCAAAAGCTGTATTGGTCCAACCCTCACTAGAACCTCTATTACCTCCCCAACCTGGAGTTGTCCATGCATCTCCCCTACCACTTCTACAAGTCCCATCACCAAACCAAGCAATTCTTCCATCATGTTGAATAGCATGTTGGTATCCAGAAGATCTCCATTTACCACTTTGTCTATAATGCATATGCATTTCAACTATTTCAGCTGCAATTAATTTATGAGAAGTTGCTGTAGTATGTATTACTAAATATTTTTTATTTGAATTGACTGGATTTTTCTGTAAGTCTAATATATATTTGTCACAATATGTACTAGGATATTCAGGTTGTGGGATATCACAATATCTATCACTATTTAAAGAATCATAAACTCTTACAGGGTAACCTTTAAATGTTCTAGATCCTTCTAAAAAAGTATCATTATTTTGTCCTTCAGTTTCTGAATCAGTATTTTCATTACCACCGCCAGGAGGAGGTGGAGGGGAAGGAGTATTAGATGAGTTACTATCACCAGTTCCACCAGGATTATCTACTGGACCTGCATCATAAATACATGAACCATCATCTTGTGTAGCATTTGGGTCATAATTATCTGCATTAGGATCTGTACAACCTAATATTGGTGTAGGTTGATTATTATTTTGGGGATTATTTTCATTAGTTATATCACTACCAGAATCGTCATTTTCTTCTTCACACCCTTCTATAAGTTCATCTCCACCAGCTACATTATAATCTTCCCAATCTACATAATCTATATCATCTTCATTGTAATCTCCAGATTCAAATAATTCATCCCACGGAGTCATTTCATCACTAGTAACAGGAATAGGTGTTGGTGGAGGAGGTTCATGAGATTCTATTTCTTCTATTACTTCTTCAGTAGCTGCTATTTCTTGATCTACTATTGGAGTTACTTCTATATGAGAAGTTTCTGAAATAACTTCATTAGTTACAGGTGCAGGAATATCTCCTGCAAATACCCTCATAGGATCTACAGGAATAATTAATTTTGCTGTATAAGATTTTGCATGTGTTGATGCTACTTGAAGGTTGCTTATTGATTGGTTTGATGTTAAATATATTGAAGAAGGATCATTATTCACATTTTCTAAAGTAGCTACCCATCCTCTTGAATCTTCTTCTTCATTTTGTCCGTTACGTATTATTATGATAGGATCTCCATCTTGAGCATTACCTCCTTTTGACCAATCATTTTCTGTAACATTAGTTGATGTAGCTCCTAAACGAATTGAATTACCAAATCTACCTTCTAAAATAGAATCTCCTTCATAAGGTAATAAAGGTTTAATATTTGTTTGTTCTATAAAGTATTGTCCTAAATCTATATCTGTTGATTGGTCTTCTAATTGTCTATAGACCATTCCATTTTCAGCGTTGTTATAGTCTTGTGTTGTATTTGAGTCTGATAAAGATTTTAAACTAGGTAAAGCATTATGGTGTGGGTGATTCCACATATTTAATGTTGGTAAGTAATATGTAGTTACTGCATTTTTATCATAAGCCTTACCTTTTGAGCCTAAAATTAAAACTATTTCATTTTTTAAAGGATAGTTTTTTATAAAAGAAAAAATTGGTTTTGCAGTAGATGCATCATAAGGATTTTCTAAAGGAGTTTCTTCATTTAATTTAGTATAAAAAATTGTTCCTAAAGCATCATAAAATCCTAGTGCTTCAGCTTGAGGGTGATTAATATCTAATATTACATCTAATACTCTAACTGCTGTCATTTGAGTAGATGACGGCAAACTGATATTAAAATCACTAGTTTTAGATTTAACTATTGTTCTCCCCATCTTTTACTTCTATATTTTTAGGTTTTTCTACTGTTTTTGCTATTTCTTCAGCTACTTCTTGAAGTTGTTCCATTTCAGCTTCAGTTAAAGCTCCTCCATCTCCTGTATTAGAAGTACCTGTAGATAAACGTTGAACTATTGCTGCCATTTTTATTAATTGGTCATCATTTTTAACACTTATTTCCATATACTCTTTAATTAAGGGAACTACTACTGTAGCGTCTCCTAAACTAGTAATAAGAGGACGTAATTCAGCTATTAAAGATGCTAATTGTTTTGATTTTTTTGTTTGGTTTTTATGAATTTCTTTTAAAATATCAGAAAAACTTTTATCATCAAAAATTATTTGGTTTAATGGATCCATATTTGTTTTTATTATAAATATAATAAAAGATCAAATTTTTACATATCCTAGTTTATGATATTGACCATATAATTTTTTGTATAATTTTTTTAATGATTTTGTTACTTTTGTAATTACAGGAGTATCTACATTTGTAATTTCACGGATGTATATATAAAGAGCTTTTTTATTAAATATTTCTAAATTTTCTCTACGTTTAAATAAAATATTTATAGCATCACAAACTTTTCTGTCTGTTTCTTTTTTAAATAAAGTAAACATATTAGCGTCAACATATTCTGTAAAGTAATCTATAAAATCTTTCATATCTTTTTTACGTGCTGGTCTCCCTAATTGAGTTAATACTCCATCATCTTCGTCAGCTTCCATTACATTTACTGTTATTTTTTTCTTTTTGTAATTATTATTATTATAAAGTATAAGATAATTTTTACCTACAATAGAAAAATAAGAAAAAGCTTTTGAACCTTTAGTAGGATCAAAATAATGAAGTTTTTCTAATAAAAAGCAAACAACTTCATGTTTTAAATCTTCCAATGATTCTACTTCTGTATAGTAAAATTTAAATGTATGTATTAAGTTTTCAGATAATTTATAAAAAGCATAATGAATACGTGAATTATATATATAATTTCTTTCATCTTCATTATTTGAAGCTAAATATTCTGCTATTGCTTTTTCTGTATCTTCTGTAAAATATAGGTGTTTTGTTTTTTTTCTTCCTCTTTTCTTTTTAGGTTTAGGTGTAGAGTTTGCTTCTTGTTTAATTTTGGTTTTATCTTTCATGTTTTATTTAAGAGTAAATTCGTTTAATGCTTCTTGTAATTTTTTGAGTTCTTGAAAGAACCATCCTATTTGGTCATCAGAATAAAATATATTTTTATCATCTAATTGTTTTAATCTTTGATCACAAGCATTTATAGCATCACTTTGTTTTGTGATAAAATCTTCTAATGATTCATTTTTTTTCAATAGATTAAAAAGAGCAAATCCTAAAGAAGTTGTAATTATTATAAGTATTATTGTTGCTATTATCCACCCCATATTTTAGTCTTTAAAAAATGAATCTATAACATCCAAAGTAGCATTGGATAAATTTGGATTATTTTTTGGATTTATTTTTTTTGATGTCCTTAAAGTCTTATCACCTTTAGAACCGTTTTTAGGTTTTGATTGTTTTGGAACTGCATCTGTTGCATTATTCCATATTTCAAATTCAATTTGAGCAGCCATATGGTCAGCTTGATGCATGAGTAAAGGTAAATGAGATCTTAATTTAGTTTCCTTCATACTAGACATAAAGTAAAATTTATTACTTTCATCATATAAGCCATCATGTATTTTAATTCCTATAAATTCATTTTGGGTTACTTTAACACCAATTTCTTGCAACAAGAATAAAGATCTTTCTGGTATCTTCATTGCAGGGATATCAGTATTAAATTTATAAATTTGGCCTAATTTGTCAATATGCCATTGTGAATCATTTGGTTGATAATATTCACCTTCTTGTTGGCCCATCTTGCCTAAATCATGGAATAAAGCAACAAAATGCATTTCTTCAATTGTATATGTAGATATATCACCTCCCATTTTTTTCCACGTTTTATATAATTCATTTGCACAATCATATACACGTAATACATGGTCAACATAACCACCAGCAAATGCTGAATGGTGCCAATTTTTAGCTGCTGCGGGCATCATCATCATCCTGTCTTGGTATTTTTCTAAAAAAGGGATTAATGTATTTGTTCTTTCTTTAGATATATTTGTTTTTACTTCATTAACATAACGATCCCAATTTGATTGGATTTTTTCTGCTGATAACATATTATATATTTCCTAAATTTTGAACACCACTAGCTCCTAAAGGATTAGTAGATGATATTTTAATAAGAGATTGTAATTCTTCAAATCTTTCTTTAAGTTCTCCTTCTTTCATAAATCTAAGTGCTTCTTCTTGTTCACCTCTCTTAATTAAAATATGTAATTTATTAAAAGCCACATCTAATCTTTCCATGGCTCCTTGTACTTGCATTGCGTATCTCATAGTTATTTTTTATTTAATAGTATTATATAATAAGGGGATTTTAAAAAACCAAGTTTTTTTAGGATAGATGTCCTTTAAATAATAAACGAGGAACATCATCTGAAAACGATGTTATTACTATTTCTGTGCCTATTTTGCTTATAACATCTTCTCCTTCTAAATATGTCATATCTCCATTTCTATTTAAATATAACATTCCACTAAATTGTTCATATTCTTTATAAGTAAATACTAATTCTTTTGCTATATCTATTTCAAATTCTTTGTAATTAAAATCTTGTTCAGTAAAATATTTATTTATATTAAAATATTTACCTTCAGGCACAAAATCATTTTTATAGTATATTCTTTTTAATACTTCAGCAAAACCGTTTATGAATTTTTGTTTTTCAAAATTTTCACTTTTAGTAAAAATATCATAAATACTTACTATTTTAATAGGCCATTTTAAACTTTTAGTTAGTATTTTTATAGCGTCGTCTGTATTTTCTTCTGACATTCCTAACCCATCAATAAATTCTTCAAATTTTCCTGTTTTTTTAGTCCCAGACCAAGATCCTCTACCATATCCTTTTGCTACAACTGCTCCAGCATCTGCTGATTTTTCTAATTCTGCAAACTTTTCACCTCCAATAGATGCTTTGATTTCTACATTTTTATCTCCTACGTCCAAATCACCTTTTGAATCTCTTTTTTTAACATTTTTAAATAAAATAGAAAATAAAATTTCACCAGGTCCTATAGATACATTACCTACTATAGTAGTAACCATTTTTCTATATAATATTTTTAATTTATTTGAAGGGATTACAGAAATTAAGTCAGTAAAATTTTTAGCACTAAGGTTAAAATCTACTGGATTTTTTATATATTCAAAGAAATTATCTTGGATTTCAAGATCTCTTAATAAAGTTGAAAATCTTTTAATTTGATCATTTGGAATATTAGATTCTTTAGCTTTTAATTCTAAATATTTTTTTATGGGGTTTGAAGTTTCTAAATCTTGTATTTGTGCTGCTAATTTAGCTGCGTCTTGATCTGATATAGATGTTGATTTTATAAGAAGAATTAAATCTTCTTTTGAAAAAGATTTGTCATTTTCAGGTTCTACTTCAGAAGGAGAATTTTCCATTCCTGCTACGCCTGGTTCTCCATCTTTATCCCCATAGGTTTTTTCGTCTTCTAATTCATCTAAAATATCTTCAGAAGGGATATTAAGACGTTCTAATATTGTTTTTAAAATTTTAATATCAGAGGGATTATCCAAACAAGGATAACCCTTTTTAGTCCTATATGACCATTCTAATAATAACTCATCGAGAGTCATTTTATTTATTTTATTATGTTAGCTAATTTTTGGAAACGTTCTTGAAGAGATTTTGACTCATGTAATTTACCGTCACCTCTTGTTGTCTTAGCTGGTGTGTATCCTGAATCTTTACCTGAAGTGTTTTTATTTCCTGCGTCTCCAAATCCAGTTGATGCTGCTTCTTCTAAATCTGCTTCTTCATCTACTTTTTCATCACCATCTTCCATGTAAGTTTCATCTACATCATCACCCATTTCATCACCCATTTCATCATCACCTCCTTCAAAGTGAGTTTTTAATAAGTCAAAAATTTGACGAAGTACGTCATCTTCACCTGCTTCATCACCTGCTGTATCTGCATCTATATCTGTGTCATCAACAGATACATCAACATCATCTTCAGCTTCATTTGTGATAGGTGTAGGAGCAAATTTGTCAAATTCCTCTTTGATCATTTTTTTAAGTTCTTCTAATTTCATTTTTTTATTTTTTTAGTATTATATTTCAAATCCAAAGTTTAATATTAAGAACCTAAAGCTTACACCAGGGTTCCATTTTAATTCTAATAGGGTAAAAACCCCAAATCTAAATGTAAAGTCAATAATATTTTTTTTATTACCTTCTTTCCAACTATTTATTAAATTCATAACTTTTTTATTTTTATTATTCTTCATTTTGTAGTCCAGCTGTTAAGCCTTCCATATATGCTAGTTTAGCTATTTCATAATATACTCTGATATTTTCTGATCCTTCTCTTAAAGATATTCCTTTTTCTTTAATTATTTCAAGAAGTTTTCTATGTACATCTCTATCCATAGCTGTTGATGCTACTGCTCTTCTGTCTTCTTTTTCTTTAAGAAGAATTTCATCTTTTTCATCTTCAATTTTTCCTAATCTTTTATTAATGTCTTTAATTTGTTTAGGAATATCTCCAATTTTTTTATCGTATTTTGCTCTATCTATTTTTTTAGCATTAAAATCTTGTACTAATGGTTTTATTTTTGCTTGTAATTTCTTTTTTTGATCTTTAAGTTTTTCTGCTTCTTTATCTAAAGTTTTTATACCTTTAGTTGTTTTTTTAGCTCCTTTACTTGCTTTTTTTTCTTCCTTATCTTCATTTTCACTTAAAATGTTTTTTATTTCATTTTTAATGGCTTCTTTAAGTGATTCCATTTTATCATTTTTGTGATCAGCGTCTTTCATTTTTCCTTTTTTAAATGAATTTTGGATTTCTTGCATTCCATCACCTCTTTCTGATGTATATGATTCTAAAAATTTATTAAATGAAGTTTCATTAATAGGACCAGCGTGATTCATTCCTGATTCAAATTGAATTAATGCTGAATAATAGGCATTATGTTTTTCTAAATTATTAAGGACAGTTTCTGTTGCTATTTTTCTTTCGTCAGGAGTAGATTCTTGTAATCTTGCACATCCTAAATTAGTTAATTCAAAATCCATACCTTTTCTAAACTCATATGGGTTTAATCTATCTAATCTATTATTAATTTCTGTCGTTTTATTTTCCCTTTTCTGTTTCTTGGAATCAGGTGTATATCCGTAAAGATTATTATTTGCCATTTTCTATTATGTTATTCCCTAATAAATATAAATTTATTTTAAAAGGCGTTATTGTTTTATAATTCTATTGTTTATATTTTTATTGTTATAAATAATATTTAAGTTATAAATACCACTTGGTAAATCTGTCATATTTATTTGGGTTATTTTTTCTTCATAAATAACTAAATTACCTACCATATCATATATTTTTATATCTATTTCTTTTGAAATATTTAACATATCAGTTACTGGATTTGGATAAATAAATAATTCGTCTAAATTTTCTTCTAATTCAACAGGCCATCCTAAATCACAATAATTATATAATTCAATACAATATGAATCCCATTCTCCTAAGCAACATTCATCATCAATTGATACTACCCAAGCAAAACATTCATTAGGTAACCAATATGGTTCTCCTGGTCCTCCACTACATCCTGCATCATATAAACAACTTCCATCGTCTGTATTTGCAATAGGATCATAATTATAAGCTGAAACATCTGTACATCCTATTAAAGTATCAATACATGCTCCTGAATCTGTGTTTGCTAAAGGATCATAATTGATAGCTGTTTCATCCATACAACCTAATATTACTTCTATACATGAAAAATCTTCTACATTTGCATCTTGATTGTAATTAAATGCATTTGGATCTGTACATCCTTCGATTATTTCAATACATGAATCATTATCAACGTTTGCATCTGGATCATAATTTAATGCAGTTTCGTCTGTACAACCATAAACTATCAATATACAAGATCCATCATCTGTGTTTGCTTCTTCATTATAATTAACTGCTAAATTATTTGTACAACCTGTGACTATAGCTTCACATGTTCCGTTATCTGTGTTTGCATCTGGGTTCCAATTAAATGCTGTTGAATCAGTACAACCATATACATATGGAATACAGTAAAAGCTTTGATCACCAGTATTAGCGTCTTCATTATAATTTAATGCAGTACTATCTGTACAACCATAAATTATAGGTATGCATGTTCCATTATCTGTATTAGCTAAAGGATCATAATTAAATTGTGTATCATCAATACATCCATAAATAAATGGTATACAAGATCCATTATCTGTATTTGCATTTTCATTGTAGTTAAATGCAGCTGCATCTGTACATCCGTAAATAAGAGGTATACATGATCCATCATCTGTATTAGCAGTTGAATCGTAATTGAATGCCTCTTCATCAGTACAACCATATAAATAAGGTATACAACCGTTATTAGTATTTGCTAATTCATTATAATTGAGAGCTGTTTCATCCATACAACCAATTACTACTGGAATGCAACTATCATCATCTGTGTTTGCGTTTAAATCATAATTAAATGCTTCAGGATTTGTACATCCATAAATGTAAGGAATACAACCTGAATTAGTATTTGCCGTCTCATCATAATTTAATGCAGTATCATCTGTACATCCAATAACTACAGCTTCACATGTGCCATCATCAGTGTTAGCATTGGAATTATAATTAAATGCTGTCTCATCTGTACAGCCTAATATTGGATAAACGCATCCAGAATTTGTATTAGCTTCTTCACTATAATTAAGTGCTGTATCATCTGTACAACCAATGATTACTTCTTCACATGTTCCGTCATCTACATTTGCATTAATATTAAAATTAAAAGCTTCTGGATTTGTACATCCATATACAAATGAAATACAACCAACATTAGTATTTGCTAGTTCATCATAATTAAATGCAGTTGGGTCTGTACATCCGTATGCAAATTCTATACAAGAACCATCGTCAGTATTTACGTTAATATCATAATTAAATTGAGTTGGGTCCATACAACCATAAACAAAAGGTTCACATGGATTGTTTTCATCTGCTGTATTTGCTTCTGAATTGTAATTAAATGCTGTTTCATCTAAACAACCGTATATAAATGGTTCACATAAATTATTATTTGTATTAACATCTACACCATTTATTCCTGTTAGTGGGTTTCCTACTCCATCAT
>MDTG01184526.1_pt1 | contig 13153 bp, 11 predicted proteins | sample 811421 | NCBI WGS metagenome assembly MDTG01 (sample SAMN05326645, study PRJNA326480) | marine metagenome | isolation source: seawater | place: Pacific Ocean: South East | collected 2011
CCAGCCCCAGCAGCGAGGCCGCCGCATCCACCGCGCCACCGCGCCGTAGGGCTGCTCGCTCGCGGCTGGGGGGCTCAGGCCGCCGCAGCGACGGGCTCGCGCGCGACGGCCCCGCGCGCCTCGGCGGCCGTGTCGGAGCGGACGCCGTCGGCGACGGTGTAGCGACCGGCCCGCCAGGCGGCGAGGGTCTCGGCCGGGGTCGCCGGCTGGCGGGCGCACCAGCGGAGGTACGCGGAGAAGAGGATGTCCGGGTCCTCGCGCTGCGCCTCGGGCACCTCGAGCTCGCCGGCGAGGAACGCCTCGAGCGCGGCGACGAGGTTCTCGTGGTAGCGCTCGTAGACGACCAGGTCGCGCAGGTACTCCCCCCGCGGGTGCTCGCCCGCCACCACGGCCCGCGCCTCCTCGAGCGCGTCCTCGAGGAAGCCCGGATGGACCGCGAGCAGCTCGAGGTCGTAGGCGAACTGCACGCCATCGTGGTGCGCCCCGAGCAGGTGCCGGACGATGCGCTCGGGCGAGCTGGCGAGGCCCGAGAAGTCGAGCGGGTGCACGGCGCGCTCGCGGAGCAGGAAGGGAAAGCGCAGCGGGCGGAGCTGGAGCAGGCGCGCGCGGAGCGTCCGGCGGGGCGCGAAGTCCGCGCAGGTGCCGATGGTCTCGGGGCGGAAGAGCACGCGGTGCCACATGCGGAGCACGCCGAGCTGGATCTGCCAGAGGTTCGGCACCTCCTCTTCGGCGACGAGGTCGCTCGCCCGCACGCGCTCGAGATGCGCGGCGATGGTGCGCGGGAAGAGGAGCAGGTGGGCGTGGGCGGGGATGCGGTCGGTCATGAGGTCTTCTCGGCGGTGGGGGCGGCCTCGGAGAGGCGCGCGAGGGTGCGGGCGTCGCGGGTCGTGAGCAGGTCGAGCACGGCGCGCGGGTCGAGCTCGCCCGAGGCGTCGGGGCCGGCGTCGAGCCAGGCGAGGAGGGCGCGGTAGGCCACCGCGTTGGTCTCGGGCTCGGCGTAGATGGCCGCGCGGAGCCGCTCGAGGCGGAGCACGACCTGGAGGACGGGGTTGAAGCAGAGCTGGAGCACGCGGCTCCCCGTGGCCTCGAGGAGCGCGGCCAGCACCTCGAGATCGGCCTCGGCGACGGTCAACGGATCGGCGCCGGGGGTGGCGACCTCGGTGAAGGCGTCGATGGCCGCGCGGACGCCGGCGAGGGCGGCGGGATCGGCGCGCTCGACGAGCCGCTCGAGGACCACCACGGCGAGCTGGCGCCGCACCTGCAGCAGATCGCGGGCGAGGGCCTGGTAGTCGGCGTCGCCCTCCCCCAGGTCGGCGAGCGAGGGGACGAGGTCGAGGCCACCGACGCGGCGGTAGTCCTGGACGACGTAGCCGCTGCCCTGGCGCACCGAGAGCAGGCCGCGGGTGGCGAGCTGGGCGAGGGCCGAGCGCACGGTCACCCGGTTCACGCCGAAGCGCTCGGCGAGGCGGCGCTCGGCCGGGAGGCGCTCGCCGGGCGCGAGGTCGCCGCGGAGGATGGCGAGGCGAAGCGCGTCGGCGCAGGCGTCGACGGCGCTCTCGGCGTCCGCGGGGATGGGGGAGAGCTCGACCACGGGCCCCAGGATATATTGGTCGGACCAATCTGCAAGCAGAAAGATCGAACGCCGATCACCCGTCGCGCTCGCGGGCGGCCGACACGCCGACCTCGGTGCGCCCGCGCGGATCCTGCCGGCCCGCGCGGCCCGGCCCGGAGGCTCGCAGAGCCCTGACACTTGGTGTCATGTGTGCGCCTTCCCCTTCGAACCCGGCGCGAACCCGCTACGGTGGGGCCATGCTCTCGCGGACCGTCGCCCTCCCCCTCGCCCTGGCCGCCGGGCTCGTGGCGGGGTGCGCCGTGGAGCGCATCGGGCTCGGCCGGCCGGACTCGGGGCGCCCCGGGGACGTGGACGCCGCCCGACCCGATGGCGGCGCGCTCCTCGATGGAGGCGCGCTGCTCGATGGAGGCGCGCTGCCCGACGCCGCCCGACCCGATGGGGGTCCCGACGGCGGGGGTCCCGACGGCGGCGCGCCCGACAGTGGTCCTCCGGACGGCGGCCCCCCCGACGGCGGCGTCGACGCCTGCACGCCCGGGCCGGAGCTCTGCAACGGGCGGGACGACGACTGCGATCCCGACCCCCCCGACGGCGCCGACGAGCCGGGCCTCGGCGCCCCCTGCGACGGCGAGGACGCGGACGCCTGCGACGACGGCGTGCTGCGCTGCACGCCCGAGGGCCTCCTCTGCGACGACGACCCCGCGTCGCGCGAGGAGCGCTGCAACGGCGTCGACGACGACTGCGACGGCGCCACGGACGAAGGCGACGACCTCTGCGGCGCCTGCGTCCCGCGCGCCCTCGGCGCGAGCGTCTTCCTCTTCTGCGACGAGGCCGGCGACTGGGACGACGCGCGGGACGGCTGCGCAGAGCACGGCGGCGACCTGGCCTCCCTCGAGACGGAGGAGGAGAGCGACCTCGTCGCCGACGTCATGAACGAGCTCGACTGGCGCGAGGACGCCTGGATCGGCATGGAGGACGCGACCGGGGACGACGACTACGCCTGGCTCTCCAACGGTGCGGCGCCGAGCTACGACCGCTGGCATGCCCGCGAGCCCACGGGCGGGGGCGAGGACTGCGTGCGCTTCACCCACGGCAGCGAGCGCTGGCGCGACGCCCCCTGCGACCGCGACCGCTACCTCCGCATCTGCGAGAGCCCGCGGCCGAGCTCGCCCTGAGCCGCTCGAGCCAGTGCCGCCCGAGCCGGCTGCTCGAGCCCGACCGCTCGAGCCGGCTGCTCGAGCCCGGCCGCTCGAGCCCGGCCGCTCGAGCCAGTGCCGCCCCCCCACGCGTCGAGAGCCGACCGCGGGGGCGGCCGGCTCTCCTCCGAGCTCGACGGGCGCGGACCGGCCCTACTCCGCGTAGAGCGCGTCGATCTTCTCGCCGTACTCCTTCATCACGTTCCGGCGCTTCACCTTCATCGACGGCGTGAGCATGCCGTTCTCGATGCTGAAGTCCTCCGTGCCGAGCGTGAACTTCCGCACCTTCTCGTACTGCTTGAACTCCGCCGACCACTCGTCGAGCTGCTGCTGGTAGAGGTCCTGCACCTCGGGCCGCGCGAGCAGCTTCTCCCGGTCGTCCGTGTGCAGCCCCTTCTCCTGGGCCCACTTCTCGAGCGACTCGAAGTCCGGGATGACCAGCGCCACGTTGAAGTTCTGGTTCATGCCGTAGACCATCACGTTCGCGATGAACGGCGAGAGCTTGAGCTTCTCCTCGAGCGGCGTCGGCACGACGTACTTGCCGTTGAGCAGCTTGTACTGCTCCTTGATGCGCCCGCTGATGTAGAGGAAGCCGTCGCCGTCGACGTAGCCCATGTCGCCGGTGCGGAAGCCGCGCTCCCCGTCCTCGCCCTCGACGAAGACCTTCGCGTTCGCCTCGTCGAGGCCGTAGTAGCCCTGCATCACGTTGTGCCCGTAGACGATGATCTCGCCGTGCTTCGGGTCACCCGTGACGGCCGTGTCGATCTCCACGCGCACGCCGGGGATGGGCTTGCCCACGGAGCCGATCTTCCGGCCGCTCGGGCTGTTCGCCGTGGCGATGGGCGAGGTCTCGGTCAGGCCGTAGCCCTCGTAGACCATGATGCCGAGGTTGTCGATGAAGTCGGCGACCTCGCGGCTCAGCGCGGCGCCACCGCTGAAGGCGTACTTGAGGCGCCCGCCGAAGCGGTCGCGCACCTTCGAGAAGACGAGCTTGTCGAAAATGCCGTGCTTGAAGTCGGCCCAGCCGCTCCGCTTGCGCTGCTCGGCGAGCCCCTTGCGGTACTCGGCGTTCTTCATGGCCGACTCGAAGAGCGACTTCTTCAGGCCCCCCTCTTCGTCCATGCGCTTGTGCAGGCCGTCGTAGATGCGGTTGAAGATGCGCGGCACGCTGAAGAGGAGCGTCGGCTGCACCTCCGAGAGGTTCGCGACGATCTTGTCCACGGCCTCGGCGATGCCCATGGACGCGCCCATGGAGAAGAGGCCGTGCAGCTCGCAGGTCTGACCGAAGCTGTGCGCCCAGGGCAGGAAGCTCAGCGAGCGGTCGTCCGGCGTCATCGGGAAGAACTCGTGGATGGCGCTGACGTTGCTCGCGAGGTTCTCGTGGCTGAGGAGGACGCCCTTCGGGTTGCCGGTCGTGCCCGAGGTGTAGATGAAGCCGGCGATGTCGCTCGGCTCGAGCTCCGCGTAGGGCGCGGGCTCGTGGGCGAGCAGGTCGGCGAAGGCGTGCTCGTGCTCGCGGCTGGCCTCGCCGTCGAGGACGATCACGTGCTCGAGCGTGGACCCCTCGCCCTCGCCGAGCTCGGGCCGGAACTCGGCGACCTGACCGGCGATGGTGTCGTTCGCCGCGACGAGCACCTTGGCGCCGCAGTCGTTCAGGATGAACTTCCAGTCCTTGGGCATCTGGCTCTCGTACATGGGCACGAAGGCCGCGCCGAGGCCGTAGCTCGCGTAGGCGGCGATGGCCCACTCGGGCCGGTTGTTGGCGACGATGGCGATCCGGTCGCCCTTCTCCAGGCCGAGCTCCGCGAGGGCGCCGCGGAGGGCGTCGACCTGCTTGCGGAACTCGCCGTAGGTCATCCACACCCAGCGCCCGTCCTGCTTGGTCCCGAAGAGCGGGCGGTCGGCGAAGGTGGTCGTCGCGTGCTCGTAGAGGTCGACGAGGTTGCGGAACTTCGGCGTGAACTGGCTCATGCTGCTCATCTCCCCCCGAGGGCTCCGCAGCGCCGGCCACACCCGCGCCGGAGCCGCCCGAGCGAGCGCGCGAACGACGCGCCGGGGGCGCCGGGAACCACCCCTCCCGCGGCCCCCTTCCCGAGGGACGCGGCCCGAGCGCGGCGAGCCTAGCAGGGCGGCGCGGGCCGGCAAAGCTGCATGCGGCGTGCGGCCATCGGGGCGCCGCGCCGAGCATCCGGGAGCGTCAGCCGAGCGCTTCGCCGTCGCGGGCGGCGCGGTAGTGGCGCCAGCAGACCGGCACGTACTTCTCGTCGGCCCCGAGCTCGATCTGCGGCCCATCGAAGACCGCCGCCCCGTCCACCATGCGCAGGTTGAAGACCGCCTTCTTGCCGCAGAAGTAGCAGGTGACCTTCACCTCCTCGATGGAGTCGGCGAGCTCGAAGAGGCGACGCGAGCCGGGGAAGAGGCGCGCCTGGAAGTCGGTCCGGAGCCCGTAGCAGATCACGGGCACGTTCTGGTCGATGGTGAGGTCCCGGAGCTGGTCGATGAGCGCCTCCGAGAGGAACTGCGCCTCGTCCACGAGCACGCAGTCGAGGCCCGCGAGCTCGTCGACGGGGAGCGGCGCGTCCGGATCGATCAGAAAGTCCGCCTCCGCCTCGAGGCCCGAGCGCGACCGGATGAGCGCGGCCCCGAAGCGCGTGTCGAGGCGCGGCTTCATCAGCGCACAGCGCTTGCCCTGCTTGCGGTAGTTGTGGGCGACGGCGAGCAGGTTCAGCGTCTTGGCGCTGTCCATGGTGCCGTAGCGGAAGTAGAGCTTGGCCATGGCGGAGCGCTCCCCATATCACGGGAACGCGCGGCGATCACCGCAGCCCGCCGCGACCCGCGCTCGGGCCCCGGGCTCCCGCCTCACTCGCCGCGCGGGACGTTGTGGAAGGGGCTCGGGAAGAGGCCGTAGGCGAGGGTCTTGCGCTCGACCTCTTCCTGCGTGGGCGTCTGGAAGGCGTCGTCGAGGCGCAGGCTGAGCGTCTGCGCGAGGCGCCAGAGGAACTTGATGCCGAGCACCGTGTCCTCCTGCACGAGCGCGTAGAAGGCGTCGCGCGGGAGGCGCACCATCCGGCACTCGCCCACCGCGCGCACGGTCGCCGTCCGCGGCCGCTGGTTGAGCAGGGCCATGTCGCCGAAGTGGCTGCCCGCGGGGAGCCGCGCGATCTCCGCGCCGTCGCGCTCCACGATGGCCTCCCCGTCGACGATCACGTAGAGCGCCTCGCTCACCTCGCCCTGCTCGAGCACGACCGCACCCGGCGGCGAGAGGAGCGAATCGAGCCGCGCGCAGACCTTCGTCAGCTCGGCCATGTCGAGCTCCGTGAAGAGGTGCACGTGGCGGAGCGCCTGGAGGTTGGCCGTGACCTCCGTCGCGCGCTCCCGCTCGGCCACCCCCTCGGGCGCCGGCGCCGCCTCCACCTCGAGCACGAGCGCCGTGATGTTGTCGTGCCCGCCGCGCCCGTTGGCCATGCCGACGAGCTGCTCGGCGACGTCGGCCGCGCCGTTCGAGAGCAGCCGGTGGAGCTCGGCCGCGTCGTCGAAGTACTCGTGGAGCCCATCGCTGCAGAGCAGGAGCCGGTCGCCGGGCAGCACGTCGAAGACGAGCGTGTCGACGATCACGCGGGCCTGGGGCCCGACGGCGCGCGTGACGATGTTCGAGTGCTCGCTCTCTTTGGCCTGCTCGGGCGTGAGGATGCCGTGGCGGATCGCGTCGGCGAGGAAGGTGTGATCGCTCGAGAGCTGGTGGAGCTCGCCGGCGCGCGCGAGGTAGAGGCGGCTGTCGCCGACGTGGGCCATGGCCGCCTGCCCCCCGCGCACGATCAGCGCCGTGCAGGTCGTGCCCATGCCGCGCTTCTGCTTGTCCTCTTCCCCGAGCGCGTAGATGCGCCGGTTGGCCTCCACGACGGCCTGCTCGAGCGCGCGCGCGAGCCCGTTCGCGTCGGTCGCCGACTCCCCGGCGAGGCGCTCGCGCAGGGTCTCGGCGGTCGTGCGGGAGGCCACCTCGCCGGCCGCGTGACCGCCCATGCCGTCGCAGACGACGTAGAGGCCGAGCGCCTCGTCCGTGAGGAAGAAGTCCTCGTTGTGCCCCCGCACCTGCCCGACGTCGGTCTTCCCCGCCGCGATCACCCGCATGGGCCGACCCTACCCGATCGCCGCGCGCCGATCACCGGCGGCGCGCCGCGCTCCCCGTCACTCGCCGAGCGCGGTGATCCAGGTCTCGATGATCTCCCGGCCCTCCGGGTCGACCATGTCGCTCGCCAGCGGCGGCATCTGCTGCACGCCCATGTCGCGCAGGCCCATGCGCCGGAAGAGCGTGCTGCCCTCCGGGTTGCCCGGCCGGACGCGCACCGTCGCCGTGTCCATGACCCAGGCGCTCGGCTGATCGACCGCGGTCGTGTAGGCGCCCGACGCCTCGACCGTCGCGAGGCCCGTGTCGAGCCAGAGGTTCATGCCGGCGGCCGGCTCGAGGCCCCCGTGGCAGGGCCCGCAGTTCGAGTGGAGGTAGCCGAGGGCCTCACGCTCGACCGCGTCGCCGGGCACGGCGGCCATGCCCTCGGGGATCGCGTTGCTGAGCAGGCCCAGGGCGTCGAGGTCCGCGAGGGAGGTCTCCGTGTCCCCGTGCGCGAGCTGGATGGCGCCGAAGCCGAGCACCATGTCCGGCGAGCCGCCGCCCGCGTGGCAGCGGGGGCACGCCGCGATGGGCGGGATATCGTGGTAGGTGCCGAGCACGTCCGTGGCGCCGTCCATCACCTCCGTCACGACCACCTGCGACTCGTCCCACATGAAGGTGCGCATGCTCCAGGTCGCGATGCCCACGCCCTCGCGCACCTTCTCGAAGAGCCGCGTCTCGAGCTTCGTGCCCTCGAGGGAGAAGTTCTTCCAGATGCGCGTGCCCACGGGGAAGACCCAGGAGTCCGGGTCGCGGGTGTCGATGATCGTGTCCTCCGGGAAGGCGATGAAGCGGTCCTTGTCCGTGTCGTCGGACCAGAGCCAGAACTGCGGGTTGTACGGCAGCACGCCCGCCGCCAGCACCGAGCAGCCCGGATCCGCGTAGAGGCCCGGGGGCCCGTCGCAGGGCGGTCCGGCGTCGGTGCCCGCGTCCGTCCCCGCGTCCTCCGGTCCGGCGTCCATGCCCGCATCCGGGGACCCGGCGTCCACCTCGCCCCCCGCGTCCGTGCCGGCGTCGACCGGCGGCGCCACGTCGTCGTCCCCGCAGGCCGCGAGGGCGAGCGCGAGAGCTACGGCGAGGGCGAGAGCGGTGTTCGGGCGCATCGAGGTCGAATCCGTTCGAGAGGGAGCGCGGAAGGTGACGTAAGGGTATGCTATGCCAGCTTGGAAGGAGCGTCAGGGAGGACCCGGGCCGTGGGCTCGGGAGGGGGATCCCTCGAACTCGGGTCGAGAGCGGCCCGGTTCCCCACCCGCGGCGCGAGGGAGATGGGATGAGCCGGCTTTCGATTGTGGTGGTGATAGGGCTGTCCGTGACGTTCGTCGACGCCCCCGGGAGCGACGGCCTCGCGCGGGCCCAGGCCGATGGGGAGGGCCCGATCGAGATCCAGCGGAACGAGCCGGAGGGCGAAGAGCCCGGGGCCGCCGAGCGTGAGGCCGCCGAGCGTGAGGCCGGGGAGCCGGAGGCCTCGTCCCAGGCGCCGCGCTACGACGAGAACCTCGACCAGGCCGCCCGGCTCACCTTCCAGACGGCCCGCGAGGCGTTCAGCCAGGGCGACTACGAGACGGCCCTCTCGCGCTTCGAGCAGGCCTACTCGCTCAGCCCGCGCCCGGTGCTGCTCTACAACATCGCCGTGACCCTCGACCGGCTCCGCCGCGACGAGGAGGCGGTGGCGAAGTTCCGCGAGTACCTCGAGCGCGTGCCCGACGCCCCCGACCGCGCCGAGGTCGGGGCCCGCCTGGCCGTGCTGGAGCGCGCCATCGCCGAGCGCGAGGCCCGCGAGGCGGCCGAGGGCGGCGGCGAGGGCGAGGGCGACGGCCACACGGAGATCATCACGATCGACCCGGACCCGGACGAGGGCGAGCCCGAGGACGAGGGCTCGAGCGGCCTGCACCCGGCCATCGCGCTCTCGGTGGCGGGCGCCGCGGTCGCCGTGGGCGGCCTGATCGTCTGGAGCGGTCTGGACGCGCAGTCGAAGAACGACGACTTCGAGAGCTACGCGACGACGCCCGGGGCCGAGCTGGCCCGGGCGGAGCAGATGTTCGACGACGTGGAGTCGGCCGAGACCCGGACCAACGCGCTCATCGGCGTGGCCGCCGGGCTCGCGGCAGGCGCCGCCGTGCTCATGATCTTCACGGACTGGGGGGGCGAGGACGACCCGACCGCCCCGACCGTCTCGGTGGGACCCGACGGCGCCTTCGTGGGCGCGACGGGACGTTTCTGATGGCTCGACTCGACACCTCTCTTCGCCTCCTCGGCGCGCTCTCGCTCGCGGCCTTCGCCGGCTGCTCGCTCGCCGATCCCAGCCTCCTCGACGCGCTCCGCGACGGGAGCGTCACCCCCGGTGAGGACGGCGGCCCGCCCGGGGACGGCGGCGGCGTGGACGCCGGCACGGACGCGGCCATCGTCGACACGTCCGGCGCCGTCTCCGAGTGCGGCGCCGACGGCGTGCGCGTCTTCGCCGACACGGTCGAGGACGTCCGGATCGACACGCGCGCCTTCCGCAACGACGTGGGCTCGCTCCCGAGCTGCGGCCAGAACGCCCCCGGCCCCGACGCCTTCTTCGCCGTGGACGTCCAGGCGGGCGAGTACTGGCACTTCCACCTCCGGGTGGACGGCGAGAACGACCCCGAGCCGACGGCCCGCAACCCGGTCCTCTACCTGCTCAACGAGAGCTGCGCGCCGACCATGTGCACGCGCGAGCTCCTCGCGAACTTCTGCGGCGAGGAGCAGGACGAGCACTTCGCCTTCACCTTCACCGAGGCGGGGCGCTGGTACATCGGCATCGACTCCGGCGTGGCCGACGGCGGCGTCTACCTGCTCGACGCGATCCGCCCGGTCTGCGGGGACGGTACGCCCGACCACGGCGAGGCCTGCGACGGCCAGGAGGGCTGCAGCGACGACTGCCACTGGCTGCTGAACGAGGAGTCCGTGCGCGAGCGCGGCTTCAACTTCAACGAGCGCGAGGCCAACCTCGTCGACCTGCCCGCCTCCGGGGAGCTCGAGATCCGGGGCGACATCGGCGGCTTCGCCTGCGAGTACCCGGACGTCTTCGCCATCGACGTGCCCGAGAACTCGCGGCTCCAGGTGCAGGCCCGGGACGGCTCGGGCACGCCCTGCACCGGCGGCACCGCCGAGCAGTTCACGCTCACGCTGCAGAACGCGCGCGGCGACGTGCGGGGCGGCGACGTGATGGACGGCTGCCCCTTCATCGACACCGAATTCACCGGCTCCGGGCGCTTCTTCGTCTTCCTCGAGGACCAGCGCCCGGACACGAGCCGCGCGCTCCAGTACCGGCTCTTCTTCCGACTGACCGACCTCTGACGCCGAGGACGGGGGGATCTCCATGCGTCGCTTCGCTCTCACGGCCGTCGCCCTGACGGCCGCCGCTCTCGGCTGGCCGGACCCGGCCGCCGCCCACGAGTTCTACGTCACGCGCGTGCCGCACACGGCCGAGGCGATGGGCTCGTCGGGGGGCACGCGCCCCTGCATCACCTGCCACGACAACCCCGACGGCGGCTCCGGCTGCGTGGACTCGGGCGGCACGCGGCCCTGCCTGAACCCCTTCGGCATGGCCTTCCGGTCGAACGGCTTCTTCTGGGACGAGACCCTCGCCGCCCAGGACGCGGACGGGGACGGCTTCACCAACGGGCAGGAGCTCCAGGACCCGAGCGGCGCCTGGCGCCCCGGGGACGACCCGCCCGGCGTGGAGGACTACGTGACGCGCCCCGGCTTCGACACGGACAACCCGGGCCAGATCGACGCGGACGGCGACGGCTACTGCTGGTTCGGCCGGGACATGAACGACGACGGGGACTGCGCGGACCCGGGCGAGAACGACGGCTCGCTGGACTGCGACGACGGAAACGCGGCCGTGAGCTCGGGCGCGACGGAGAGCTGCGCCAACGCGATCGACGACGACTGCGACGGGCTGCCGACGCTCGAGGACCCGGAGTGCGAGAGCGTCGTCGACCGGGACGGCGACGGCTTCTGCGTGATGGGCGAGGACATGAACGCCGATCGGGACTGCATCGACGCCGGCGAGGACACGGGCGCCGTCGACTGCGACGACGACGCGATCACCGTCTTCCCGGGCGCGCGCGAGAACTGCACGGACGGGCTCGACAACGACTGCAACGGGATGGCCGACGAGGGCGACCCGATGTGCCGGAGCGACCTCGACAGCGACGGCGACGGCTTCTGCCCCATCGGCCGGGACACGAACGGCGACGGGGACTGCCTCGACGCCGGGGAGATGGACGCGGGCTTCGACTGCGACGACACGCGCGACGACGTGAACCCGGATCAGACGGAGATCTGCACGGACACGGTGGACAACGACTGCGACGGGGACGCGAACTTCGCCGACGACGAGTGCCGGGGCTTCTTCGACTCGGACGACGACGGCCACTGCCCGCTCGGCGTGGACATGAACGGCGACGGCGACTGCATCGACGAGGGCGAGGACGTCGAGCCCTACGACTGCGACGACTCGGACGGAGCGATCAGCCCGAGCACCATGGAGCAGTGCACGGACGCCATCGACAACGACTGTGACGGGGACACGAGCCTCGCCGACGAGGACTGCGCGACCTACCTGGACACGGACGGGGACCGCTACTGCTTCGTGGGCTTCGACATGAACCGCGACGGCGACTGCGCCGACGAGGGAGAAGAGGGCGGCTCGGCCACGGACTGCGACGACGGCTCGGCGGAGGTGAACCCGACCGCGGACGAGCAGTGTACGGACGGCGTGGACAACAACTGCGACGGCAGCCTGGACGCCTACGACCCGATCTGCTCGACCGACTACCTGGACTTCGACGGGGACGGCTGGTGCGAGGTGGGCGAGGACCTCTCGGAGGACGGCGACTGCTCGGACGAGGGGGAGCAGGAGGGCCCGGCGGACGCGGCGCCGCGGGACTCGACGATCTTCCCCGGCGCGCCCGAGAACTGCCTCGACATGCGGGACAACGACCAGGACGGGGCCGTGGACGAGGGCTACCTGGACGAGGGCACCTACTGCACGCGGGACGTGGACGCGGATGGGGACGGCTGGTGCCCCATCGGGCGCGACGTGAACGGCGACGGGGACTGCCTGGACGAGGACGAGAACATCGGGCGCAGCGACTGCGACGAGGGCGACCCGGACCGGAACCCCGGCGTCGAGGAGATCTGCACGAACCGGGTCGACGACGACTGCGACGGGGACGTGGACCTCTTCGACGACGTCTGCTTCCGGCTGCTCGACCGGGACGGCGACGGCTTCTGCGGCATGGGCGTGGACGACAACGGTGACGGCGACTGCCTCGACGAGGCCGAGGACCGCTTCGGCGAGGACTGCGACGACACGAACCGCGACGTGGCGCCGACGGCGGCCGAGGTCTGCGACGACGGTCTCGACAACGACTGCGACGGGAACATCGACAGCTTCGACACGCAGTGCCCCTGCGTGGCGGAGCTCTGCGAGGACGACGACCCCTGCACGCTGAACCAGTGCAGCGAGGACGGGATGTCCTGCGCGTTCCCCGTCGACCCGGTCTGCGTGGACGCCGGACCCATGCTGGCGGACGGCGGCACGGAGGGGATGGGCGGCGGCGACGGCTGCGGCTGCGCGGCGCCCGGCGCGGGGGGCGAGGGAGGCGCGGCGGCGCTCCTCGGCCTCGCGGCGGTGTGGATGGTGCGGCGGCGCCGGCGGCGCTGAGCGCGAGGCCCGGCCGCGGGGGCGAGGCTCCGCGCGGCCTGGCGTCCTGGCGGGCAGCGCGGAGGCTCCCCGTCGTGGAGGCGGGGGCGAGCTCCACGGTGGACGCGCGACGAGGCAGGCATGTATAGAACCGGGCTCATGAAGATCGACGATCTCGAGGCGCACGAGAAGCTGGCCCTGGGCGGGCTCATCCGCGTGCTGATCCGCGTGGACGGCTCGTTCTCCGAGGCGGAGGAGGAGGCGCTGAACGCCGTCGCCGAGGACATCGGCGGGGCGGACGCGCTCTGGCGGGTGATCTCGCAGTCGGCGCAGGAGCTCCGGGACGACGACGCCATCCGGGAGAACGCGCAGAAGGTCGTGCGGCCGGAGGCGCGGACGATGATCCGGGAGACGCTCGAGGGGATCGCGCTGGCCGAGACCATCGAGCCGTCGGAGCAGCGGCTGCTCGACTGGGTCGACGAGACCTGGGGCCTGAAGAGCTGAGCGACGGGGGACGGGCGGAGCGCTGACGCGCCGGCCGG
>MDTG01210289.1_pt1 | contig 13153 bp, 7 predicted proteins | sample 811421 | NCBI WGS metagenome assembly MDTG01 (sample SAMN05326645, study PRJNA326480) | marine metagenome | isolation source: seawater | place: Pacific Ocean: South East | collected 2011
CATATGACGTAGTTTCATTGAAGATACATGTGCATTAGCTAGGGTTTCATGTATAGGTGCAACCTTTACCTCATTATATGTTGTGTCTACCGTTTTCGCCATATCACCCCACGGTAAATTAATCCATGCTTCCACTTTCTCTTGGTTGTTGCTATATAAAACAATCGTTGTTACACCCGCACCGACAACAATAGTGGCTTGAAGAAAGAGGAGGAAGCATATCAATCCTAACCATATATTAGTACAATGATTATTGTTATGATATTCAAGAACCTCACAATCATTGTTGAACCTCTCATAACGCTTCTTGTTCAGCATTTCTTTAATGTACATTCTATTATATAATTTAAATATTTTGTTTATATGTCGAGTTCAAACATAAAATTTGTAATGGATGTAGCTACCGTGTGGCTATAGTCTGAAATGGTTTGGTGCCAGGACGAGCTAGAATTCTGATCTACAATTTCAGCTATTCTTACCGTGCTTTCTTCCTCTGACATATTACACATTAATCGTTCTTCATGAAACTTTCGGACGTGTTGAACGTTGTTGTGTAGTTTTAATATAGGTGGCTTTGTCTTTGCTAAGTAAAGAAAAAGTATAAACCAAAAAGACGACAGTTGTCTTATTTTTGAAAAGCCTTGTGTGCAAAATGTTTGAAATGCGTGGTAACCTTCAGATTTATGACCACCGAGGACTTCCACCATTTGCGGTGTGATGCTCATGGTATTTGTTTTAAACTTAGGATCATCACCTAGCAAGTAAGAAAAATCAATGTTTACAATATCACCGGTTGGTTTTACGAGTATATTGTGTAAATTCCTGTCCCCAACACCCACCATGTAAGTTAAAAGAGCATTGGAAGCACACGATTGAATAAAATTTCTCCTAATTTGGAGTATGCTTAATGTGCTATTTTTTTCCAAAATATAATTCTGTAATGTACTCTTTTCTTGAATGTCATATAGTGTTTCAACGTTAGGTATCATTTCAATCCATCCATAGGTTCCATGTATAGGGAAAATAGAATAGGGCGATAGCAATATATTTGGAATACTCTTGCCTAAAATGTATTTGATAATGACGACTAATCTATCTTTCCGTAAATCTTCTTTCTTAAGCAGTATGTTTTTCCTACCGACGTTCGTGGTGATTGGTAGTAGGTATGGCTTCGTAAATGTGGCCAATTGACGCATTTGACCTAGATGTATCTCTTGAATTATCAATGAGGTATTGTATGGCATTACAATAGGGCACAATTCATTTATCTTCTCTTGTTTGTCAACATGTGGATTCTCTAAGTAATGTATGAGTAAATCGCATTTGGTTAATTCATCTCTACACGATTGATCTATTAGTTGCAATACACGTTCCATCAATGAGACATAGTAGTCTGTCACTCGTGTATCACCGTCTCTACACAGTCTACATTCATAGTAAAACTTGAACAGAAAGTTTTTATCTTCTAAAATGCGTGGTAAAATGTAATTATGTACTACACGTTGACATGCTTCTGTCGTCCCAATACTTAAAAAATATGGTATGAGTACACTTAACCAGTCGATGTCTACTTTTACTAGTATAGTACCAAAGTATACTTCAGCTTCAGCGTTGTCTAGTATTTGTGTACCATGGAAGCCGTATAAAATTTCTAACACTTCCAGTACTGTAAATGAGTCATTACATTTTTCACAATTAAGAAGGTTGCATGGAACTACTTTTACACCGTTTTTGTAGTGTCTTATGACATTAGAAAAATAATCATTCGACACTATTCCAACAAGACATCGTAAGACTTGTTTCATATATGTTGAATGACCTGTAAACGATTTCCAATGTCTTTTAATAATTCTTCTTTCTAATTTACTATATTTATCGTAGGGAATTTTGTATTGTATACCCTTAATGACACCTAGAATGTAGTTTGTCGTGCTCAACCATTTTTTGCTTAAAACACGTAAGTTATGATAGTCGTAAAGATTTAGAGGAAGGAAAGAAACAATTTCCACTAATTTTCTACTTTTTTTAGCGGTGTTGATGTCTACCAAACATGTTTTGCATAATCTAACTTTGTTTCCAACGTCACTGTAATGAAGTGTTTTTCCTAAATATGATGGTATAGAACCGAATTGTCCCGCACATGATCCACAGAAAATGAAGCCGCACTTACGACAATGATGTTTTCTTAATAAATAACCAAATTTAGTGTTGCATAATTTACATGAATCAGTAGTAGAATCCGGTATCCAATATACCGGTCTTTTTGGTTTAACAGATGTCATTTATTATAAAATACCAATTCCTTATATGTAGAAAAAAATGAACATAAAGACTATTTTACTAGGTCCAAGTGGTGTTGGTAAAACTAGATTTCTGAATCACTTACGGAAAAAACAAATGAAAAATTATTGTCCAACTATTGGCGTTGATTACATTGTATATAGACATGAAAATAAAGTAACTCTCCAAATATGGGACACCAGTGGCTGTGACCGTTTCCGTAATGTTGTAGATAATTTTGTAAGAGGTATAGACTTGTGTATATTTGTATATAAGGATGTGTATTCATTCGAACAAATGATGGAGCTGGTTAGCTATGTTAAGACCCATCACAACCCGAAACGTTATTGTATATTATCATTTGGATGTTCCGAATTAGGTAAGCAGGTGGCCGATAAGTACGGGTTCTTTTTCTTTTCTGTAAATATTACTGAAAAAGAGCAATGCATATCTACCCTAAAAAGGTTGTGTACAGTATGTATAGAGGAGCAGAAAAAATGCAATTTTTTAAATGTAAAGCAACTAGAGAAGTTACAAGTTGAGAAGAAGCGTGACAGTGGTCTTTGTTGGTTTTCATTTTGCTGATTAATAGTATATATTATCTATATGTTTTAAATAAATTCATGTATGTGTTTTTTTCCTCTTTGCTCATTTTTATAGCTATTTGCACAGGATCCTTGTTTGTTACTTATTTGTTTACCGTCTTGCAAAAACAAAGTGGTAGACATCCAGAACCTACAATTAATAATGTGGTGATGGTTCAACTCCAACTATTGATAAGCACCTTGACAGACGTGGTTGGTGATGTTATCTCTCAAGTAACAAATGGTGGGTTTGGGTTCGCTGCCAATATCTTTGGCAATGCAAAACAATTGCTACAACTGTTGATTTTATCACTAATATTATTAGAGGTATCAAACAACACTGATATTGTTTTACGTTCCGGCGATACAAGTTGGAGATGTGTAATACAGCCTTTGTTTCAAAATGTTATATTGAGTGTAGGGCAGATTTTACGTGTGATCTACGATTTTTTCATTCCATTGTACAATTACAATTACGTAGTTACTAGTCAGGCCACTAAAGGTAGCATAGCAATCGCCATAAAGTGTGACTTCAGCTCAACTGTAGGAACCATAAAATTATTCGTTGATTTGTTCGTATCCAGTTTTCAGTCTCTGTTTATGTGGACAGGAGTTGGAGAGATGTCTACTGAAAACAACATTTTTGTTAACGAACTACCAGTGACACAAGTTATGAGTACTGCTCAAGATATATTAGCAAAGCAGCAAAATATAACATCATGTGTATGTGAAGGGTTGAAGGACGTTATTGATATAGGTTTTGTTGTGGTACGGCAGAAGGAGCTACCAATGGCTATCAATCACGCTATCAATGTACCAGTGACGTTGATACAAACAGTCTTCCAACTTCTTCCGTTGTTCGGGCCAAAATTCCCTTCCTTGAAAAAAAGTTTATATCATTGGAACGGTGCTGTGTACAATCTCATGAAATATTTAGACCGTGTTCTAGAGGATGGGTTGAAGAAAAGTATACGATTATTTATTGATGACTTCGATTTTCAAGGCGTTCCAGAGGAGTTTGTTTTTACAACCTTAGCAAGAGCCGTTATGAGTGCAACACATTTTGGTCATACCATTTATCGTACGTTGATGCATATAATGCTCCCAATACCAGCCTATATCATGAATGTAGACTATATGATGAAAGCGATGCGATTTGATCAGTCGGCTGAACAATTTGATTTGTTCATGTTGAACTTGGCTAACAATGGCTTTTGGTTTTTAGAAATTGCCGATTCCTTTACAAAAGCAGTGGCTAAATCAGTTTTCACTGGACAGGAACTGGAAATCGTAGGGATTCCAGAGCATGTAAGGCTTGTCTGTGAACCTAGTGACAAGTGGACTGTTGCGACAGCATGTTTACCGTATCTAGCTATAACCACTTGGGCAAATGTGTTTTACATTGGTACAAATTTAGTGGGAGAACTGTTGTGGAAATCTATATTCACACAAGAGCAAAACATATTACGAACTATTCAACGGTATGACGGCCCTAGCTATCCACGAGATCAATTTATTTCGTGTCAATACAGAAAAGACAATGAGTGGGATATGACAACTGATAGTTCTAAATGTAAATGTGATATACCAGCAGGGTACCAAGAAGCAGAATATACAGAAGAATATCCTTTCGGTGTGCCTAACTATGACCCTTTCTGTGGGCAACCAAACGTCAACGCCAACGTATTTGCTAACTGGGATCGTTCGATTAAATTATTACGTACAGGAGGCAATATTCCTAATTTACCAATGGAAGCTGTGTCTACATACCTCTTACTCTACCTGGAATCTGTGAGAATACTTATTAAAACCGTTTTGAATGTTCCAGATATACTGCTCTTTAAGTTTTTCCACCACAAGGTTAATTGTGGTTATGGTGTGAGTGAACAAAGGTTGGAGAAATGGTGGGTAGAAGAAAGAGAAGAGGAAATAGTTGATTGTTCACCTCCAAAAGCAGGATACTTTATTTACCGTGGACGTTGTAAACCTCTTCATGATAGTATTAGATACGATATGTGTTATACTCAGAGCAATGGGCAAAACTCAGTACAACTGTGTGAAGGGGAAAATAAGGAGGGTTGTCAATGTAATATTGGTTTACCAATGGAGACAACAAATCGTTGCGCGTGCATTTTTAACTTTCCAGATACAGCTCAGGAAATCAGTGAGACTGGATTTGCTAATGAGGTGTTGAAGAGAACGTATGCGAACTCAATGCACTGGTGTAACACGCATCATTTTGAGTGGGCATTTTACGAATTAGCAGAAATTTCAAAGGTAGTCGATCGGTTCTTTTCGAAACTACATCCAGCCTACGATACATCAGCAAATAGTTACTGTGAGGATATGTCATATCAATTAACTGCTACAACTATACTAGCGCAAACTCAAGACCGATTTAACGAGCAAAAGCGATTATACGATGCGTTGGAAATGTCTTATGTTGCTAAGTCTTGTAAGGTGTATGGCTCACATGACTTTATTTGTAGTACGACAATGACTGTACGTAATGGCCTTTACCTTATTGTATTCGAGGTACGTGAATTGATAATGACATTGTTTGAGCTGCTTGGTGGTAGCGCAAATGGTATTACTGTCAACCTAGGTAATCGTTTATGTGATCTTCAACGTCTGGCGGCTGGCCTGTCCAGTACAATTTCATCTATTTTCCCTGTCGGTTTAGTTAGTGATGGCATACGAACAGGCTTTGCAAAAATTATATTTACTCTGTTAGATGCTCCAATAGAGATTCTAAATAGCATGAATCAAAATATACAATTCATAGAAAACATCATACGTGGAACTGCTGGCTTTAGTAGAAGTATCACCCAACCGGTGTTCAACCACATCATAACGCAAATCAACATATTATTTGATTGGATTGAAGTTTTCTTCGACGGTTTCGAAGATCTATTCGAGGGCATTCATAGAGGCGCCGGTGCTATCTTTAGAACTTTTAAAATTATTTTGAACATATTCAGACAGTTCTTATCAGATGCGGCAATAGAAATGTTGTCACTGATCTTTAAGGTCTTTGGTGGTGTCGTAGAGATGTTTACTGGAGGAGGAATCTATACCGGCTTCTTTTCAGACCTTTGGAGGTTGATTACGAAGCTACTTGAGATGCTGTTGAAGAATGCTGGTAAAGTGTTAGATGCCATTCTAAAAATGCTAGGGCCAGTAGGTTCATTTATCAGAGAATTTGCTGGATCGATTTGCACCGGTTTACAAGACGCTATTTGCATTGCGTCATTGGGAGGTTTTTGCGACCTAGGTTGCCCTGGACGCCACCTTCGCTCGTCACACCATGTAGCTGGAGAAGCTGTAGGTGGCTCTTTTGATAGCGTTTTTGGAAGGCGTCTACATTCTTCCATGCACTATTTACCGAAAATACTTCATCAAGAGTTAGAATGGAATGGAGTCAGTGAGTGTGATATGATGGTGCATGCTTGCAAGGATTTTAACTTTACTGATCTTCGCCCACTTGAACGTGTGCAGTTACTACAATGTGTTGAGCAGCGAGCAACTGCCGTTGAGCTAGGAAAAACGTTGGGTATTGAGCTACCACATGATTTAATATACAATTGGAGAAGAAAGTATGTTATGATGTATCACACGCTTACGTCTGGTGTAATATATGTTAAATTTTCAACAAATGAAATAGATGGGAAAGAAATGATGCGTGAAATGAAGCTTGCCGGGATTGATACGGATTTTTATGTGCCAATATGGAACTCTCTCAGAAGGTATGTACGTGAATTTACCATGATAACTCACATTGATAAATTCATTCATAATGTGTTTCATGCTTTCGATAAGGATATAAAAACAAGCGACACCGCATGGGGGAATGTATATAGAATATACAAGCATAGTGCTAAAGCAGCAAAATCAATATACAATCACTCACAGAGTATTGATTTTGGATACGACTTAACTCAAGCAGGAAAAGCGCTAAAAAAAGCAAATATTACAATACCTTCGAGTGTATTACCAGAGCACTTCTCAGTAAAGAATATGAAAGGTGTTACGTTACGCGCTACAAAAACAAAGGACCCGTTCAAATTAAAATCGAGACGATTTATATTGAAGGCTGCTGGATTAAACACCGACATTACACCTTGTAATGAACAATCACAAACAAATATTTGTACAAATTGTGTTGTTGTTGATAATCTTCTGAACACTATCATAAATGAGGGTAAACGAATGGGTCAATTTTACGAATATACTTATGTGCCTGTGGTACTTCCATCTTTTATAGAATACTTCAACGATGAAGAAAAGGAGGCGAGAGCACGCGCATGGAGAGATGACGTTGGAGCCATGATGGATCGCGCTGCTAGAAAGGCAGCTGAAGATATAAGTGCTTTTACGGAGGAGACAACACGAAAAGCACAAGAAGCATTACAGGCTGAAATAGAAGCATCTCAACGAGGATACAAATTAGGAGGTAGACACAAATTACATGCGAATTACACAAATGAAATGTTGGACAATTATAAGCGTGCTGTTAGATATTGGGAAACATTAATTTTAGAATTGAAGTGGAGAAACGATGTCACCCTCATTGAAGCTATAGAAAAGTTTATTTCTGTGACAAATGATAGTTATGTACCGTTCTTCGCGCACTCAGCGTCATGGTACGTGACCTATCCATTCGCCGGTGATTGTCCAATGGATATTATATATGGAACAGAACCAGGATATGATACAACTGAAAAGCGGTTGGACAACATGGAGGCAAGCTTTGGGTACATGTTTTACACTTTTATCGGATTGTGGTTATTCGAATGGTTTACTGGATTGCCTGTGTTTACCTTACTGTCGCCATTCATTATTTACATCATGGTATTTATATTTTTATTGGTGACCTACGGTTGGACGTGGCCTTGCTTTCCAAATGTTCCAAATATGTTAGTGGACGATATTTTTGCGCTTGCTAATGACCGTATCTTTCCAAATTGCTGGTGCCAATACTGGCCAGGTTTAGCCGATACATGTAATTTGGATAATTGCTACCTCTGCTCCGTGCAGACATCGTATAAAACATGTCCAGATAATATACCAGATTTAAAGAAGTTGGGAATCTTTTGGGCTCCATTAATATGGCTACGGTTGAACTTTCCAGAATTTCTTGTGTTTTTGTATGATAATCCACCGTTCTTGTGGCTGTTTCGACGCATTGAAAACTTAGATCCCATGTTTCAGAACGCTATCTACAAAACCCCACTTACAGACATTGAAAATGACTGTTTTCGGCTCCATATAGGCGACATCGTAGTATTTATAATGATAGCATATGTGGGCAGTACAGCTATACAAATAGGTGGACCGATAGCCTTAAAAGGTATTCAACACGGTATTAAGCTGTTAACTATGTTTGTTGGATTATTTTACACTATGGCTGTTAGTATAGAACTGTCTACAGTGTCTGGAGTTGGAGAGAATACATATAGTGAGGATGGATTTTAAAAAAAAATATTATATTAATAAAACTTTTTGATGATTACCACCGCCTGTGCATTGCAATATTTTATCTTTGTACTTATCTTCATTTAAGGTTTTTGGCTTTATTATTTCATCTAGCATCGCTTGGTACGACTTCTTCTTTTTCTTCTTACATTTCTTCTTCTTTTTCTTAGGCTGTGTAGTAGTCTTTTGCGGTACCGTGGTAGGAGAGTCTTCTGTACTCTTATTATTACTTGTAGTCTTCATCATGGAATTTCTTTTAATTTATTATTTTCTTCTTTATATACTGATTATTTTCGTGCGTGAAAAAATGAATCAATAAAGGTCCGAAACAATTTAATCACGCACAAGGAGTGGCTGTCAAAAAAGTCCATAGTATTTCTATGCTAAAATGAGGACGAAAACACTCAATCTTGGGGTATTCGGATTAGAAATAAGATTATAGTATTTTTGTACTTATAGAGAAAAGGGTCCTATTAAATTTATAGAAGTCTTAAATAATTTATTGTAGAGCATAAAGCTACCGAAAAATGAATACATTATTAAACTAAGAATCACGACATACACTTCCACTACTCGTAGAAAAGATATATAAAAAGTGTAAAGAATCAATTGATACAAAGATACATACATAAATCCAACGCAACGAATCAAAATGAATGAACATATTCTTAATGCTGTCGCACACTTTCTAAATCGTGTGGGTGGAGATGACGATGACGATATGGAAGTTGTTGTACTCAACTCGACAAATGGCGCATCAGCCAACTCGCAAGGGCCACCTGTTTTCCGCGTTACAACGAGACCGAGAAGAAGTGCAATGAGATTGTACGCCCGACGTTTGACCAACGACGAATGTCTTCGTGCTGTTGAAGAAGGTGGTGTCACGGGTGAAGATGCCTGTCCCATCTGCCTGGAGGAAAAGATGAAGCAACCGGTCCAGCTTATTCACCACGATAAAAGGGGTGGAGATGGTAAAGCCAACCTTTGTAAAACGGCGATGTGCTTTTCTTGTTTACAAGATTGCATTAAAACCCAAAAACCACAACAGCGTGGTTTGATTCGCCCTCAATGCCCATGTTGTCGAGGCAACATATACAAAGCTGTAACGCTTACAGAACCAAACGTAGTGTTGGATATCCCTAACTTTCATCCGCTGACATATGGTGTTTTACTCAGAGATGCCGCGCGTTTATCACTCACGTTTGGTTACGATCGCCTTCGTCGTGAAGCAGGTGGTTGGAATATCACTAAATGGGCAATACAAACACCGGTTGAAAGTCGTGCTAAGATATATATGAAGGCATATACTCAGTGGAATGCTCTATTCAACAACGCCGGCAGCACAATGTTTCGTTCGCAATTCCAAAATTTTCCAGAGCAAAGGGAAATAATGGAAGCATTGAAACGAAAGATTGAGAAGCTTAACGAACTTAGCAACATTCCCCGTGTGTTGAGGTTGACTTTGGAAGACTATCTTGCTGAAGAAAAAGCGAAGGCTGCACGTAACACCGTTGTGGATTTGACTGATTCACCTAAAAAAAAGAAGCGCAAAAAAGCAAAAGCAGTTGAAGAATCTGCTGGTTGCTGTGGTTCTTGTAGCAAACCAAGCTCAAAATAAAAGCTTCCGTAACAGAGTGTATATATGCTTTACACTGACTGGTAACGGGGTGTCGTGGAAGTAATCATGACACATTTTCCACTCGTCCTTTTTTATGATTGAAGGAGTTCGAGTGATGTAAAAGATATGACTAATGTAGTAACACGTTTCTATCAACGTCTGTAATGATTTTATATTTTTTCCTAATGTACTAGGAGTGTTCAAACTCAAATATATTTCATCTGTTTCCTCACTTTGGATGTAAGGATATGTACGTATGACTTTATTACGATCTTTTCTTACAATAAAAACAATAACGTTTCTTATGTCTACAAGTGATATTTTCTTCATATAGTTCTCTCTAGTAATTGATATTTCAATTAAGTCGTATTCATCGTTCACGTTTTCATTCTGACTCGCAATGATAGCGTTGATAATAGCGATTGAGTATAAGCCACGAAACTGTTGAAGTTCACTAAAAAAATGCCTCAAAATATTTGTATTTTTGTCACTGTACAAATCCAACAGTCTCTTCGTTTGGACATAATAGTCCATTTATTTATCCTTGCTCTACAATAAATATTAAAAAAATATTTAAATCCAACAAAAAAGTTACTATATAGGTATTTCTTATGCATGAAAAGATGAGTGTAAAATTTATTAATGGTATAAAAAAATCAGTATGCAAAGTTCAAGGTGTGAATCGCACTTACAACTTTGATATTCCATACAACCTTCACGAAGAATATGAATGTGGAGGCACAGCCTTCTTTGTTGATCCAAAAGCATTTGGCGACAAATTTACAATAAAAAGGAACTGTAGGTATTTGTTGACGAATTTCCATGTCGTCCAAAACTTTATATCAAAACAATGTATTTTGGAGTGGCCTGAGCGCAACAGAAGCTACCTCATGGCCGAAGTCAAATATGTTGCGCCTAACTTAGATGTAGCTATTCTTGAATTGGACGTTGGACTACCACAAGTTAAATGGTGGACCGGTGACCACATCCAGTGGTTAGAGGGTATAAAAAATTGTCCCTTGAATACAAAAGATATTATTAAAGGTGCAAGCCAGCAAATAACTGCTATAGGGTTTCCAAATTTGTGCTCAGACTATCAAATCTCCAACGGTAGTTTATCCTCACGTGGGCTAGGAATGTTGAGCTGTGACTTGTCCATAAACTCGGGAAATTCCGGGGGACCGTTGTTTTACAAAAATAAAGTCATTGGAATTTGTACCGCAACCATATCTGACTCTGAGCGCCTTAGTTTGGCGGTACCGATACAAGAAATATTTCGTTTCTTTAATTTCTTTTGCTTATTCAAAAAGCAAATATTACGCCTTCCATCATGGGGGTTCACGTTGAAAAACCTAACGACTGACTATTTGGACTTCAAAGGTATTGACAGAGCCTTCAAGGGTGTATTGATTAAAGATATCATCGAAAAATCACCGGCTGACAAATGTGGTTTAAAGAAAGGTGATATTTTGATGGGTATAGACACTGTTGATCATAAGGGTGATGTTATAAAGTATAGCATTGATACATTTGGCCAAACCGCGTTTGCTTCGACAGACAAACGAGTACGCATTGACTGTGTAGAGTATATGTTGAATTTGGATCCTTCCACTTTGTGCTTACACTATTTTAGGAAGAAGAAAATTCACAAAGTGCCAATTACTATTCAACCTATTGATTTTAAGGTAAGAACACGTTATCCGGCTTATGAAGATCTATCGTATACAGTGTTTGGCGGTCTTGTGTTTACAGGATTTCACCTTAATATGTTAGAGGGTGATGAGGATGAAGAGGAAGAGAGTGAAGTGATTTTTGATCATGGGGTACTCAACACACTTAAAACTAGCTATGGTATGGAGAGCATGGTTATTTTGACTCATATTCCACCACAGAGCTACACTAGCCTTAGCACCGGATTACAAGAGAATGATCAAATCGTCAAAATTAATAACACCAAGATAAGGAACATAGACCACCTTCTTACAGTGTTAGATAGGATTGCAAAGGATTACTACGGTATAAAAAGTACAAAAAGTAATTTTATTACTGTAACCACAACCAATGATGAGCATGTGCTATCTATACCACAGTTATCTGAGGCTGAGCGACACATGAACAGGCAGTTAAAGGATACTGTAGTTCTTAGACTACTAAAACAAAAAAAAGAAAGGAAGCGTAAAAGAAGGTCTTAAATACTATAGTGATAGCATTGAGGTCTTAAATAGTATAGTGATAACATAGGACTCAGTTTTGGCGGGCTTCCAATCTTTAACGAATTTAGCAGGGACGTAGCATGGACTACTCAATCTTGTCAGATCACACCAATTCAGAAAATAATTTTTTGAATTTAGAGAGAAATAGTATGGCGCCCCCACTAAACAAAGTAGCTCTATGCTGTGTGCCTGTATAATGAACACCAAACATTTTGTTTAGCACGACAAAAAGTTTTGTAGAGCAAATGGATGATTACAAGGCAATACTATAGAAAAATAAAACACGCTCGTAAAAAAAATAATATTAATATATAATAATAGTAAAACATAATAATAACTAAAGTAGAAAACTTTCCCACCACCACATACTCCCGTCGTGCTTGCGAGCATATATATATATATTTTCAACAGCACGATCAGTTTTCAAGATGAAGATTTACACAAAAAAAACAATGATGCATGATATGTCAAACATGATGTATAACGACGAGGAATACGCGGCAGGGTTGTCTAGTGACGAAATTAACAACCTTATCATGGAAGAAGAGGCAACTCGACAAAACGCGGAAAGACTTTTGCTCATGGATATCCAAAACGAGGAAGAGGTTCTTGATTTTGTCGCAAATTTGGAAAAGGTAGATGCAGTGACTGGAACCGTTGAATTTGACGTAGATGATACTTCGACATCTATGATAGAGTCCGCCAACCGCTTTAGTGCTAATCGCAAAGATAATATGTGCAATTTTGGTTCAGTCGAAATACACGAGTTGTGCAATTTCAAATGTGGAAGAAAGCAGCGTCAGCCAAAGTGGATGTGTAAATGTGTGACTATTACGAAGGAACATAAACCTCCATGTACTATGGAATTTGCCTTGTTAAAACTAAAAGAATGGGCAAAAGGCATTAATGCGACAAACATGTTAGCGAAGAAAGCTGTGGAAGCTTTTGATGAACATATGGAAATGGAACGTGCTGTTGAAGCA
>MDTG01287782.1_pt1 | contig 13153 bp, 15 predicted proteins | sample 811421 | NCBI WGS metagenome assembly MDTG01 (sample SAMN05326645, study PRJNA326480) | marine metagenome | isolation source: seawater | place: Pacific Ocean: South East | collected 2011
AATTACAAAATCTATGGAAATTATATATGGATTAAGAAATTTTATTGGAAATGCAAATAAATTTTCCAATAACAATATTTATATTAATTTAAAAAGTGATAGTGAAATTACAGAAATAATAATTGAAGACGATGGCAATGGTTATCCAAAAGATATTTTGTCTAAAATTGGTGAACCATATCTAAGATCCAATAATACTCAGGAAAAATCGAAAATAGGTCTTGGTCTTGGATTATTTATTGGGAAAAATTTGTTAGAAAAAAATTTTGCAACAATCATTTGCAGAAATTCTAAAACTCGAAGGGGTGCAGAGGTTATCATAAAGTGGGAAAATAGAGATTTGTTTAATATCTAATGTAATTTCTTCTTTGCATCAAAAAGATCACTTAGCTGAGAAATCATAACATCTCCAAGTTCATTCACATCAGTGATCTTTATTGCTCTATTATAATATCTTGATACGTCGTGGCCAATTCCAATTGCAAGAATTTCAATCTCGGTCTTTTCTTCTATAAATTTTACTATCTTTTTTAGATGTTTTTCAAGAAAGTCCCCTGAATTTACTGAAAGAGTTGAGTCATCTACTGGCGCACCATCAGAAATAACCATTAATATTTTCCTCTCCTCTTTGCGTTTTTTCAATCTTGAAAAAGCCCAATTTATTGCTTCACCATCTATATTTTCTTTTAGCAATCCCTCTTTCAACATTAAGCCCAGATTATTTTTTGCCTGTCTCCAATGAGCATCTGCTCCTTTGTAAACAATATGTCTTAAATCATTTAATCTACCTGGTGACTTAGGTTTTCCTTCATTATTCCAAAATTCTCGACTTTTACCTCCCTTCCAATTTTTAGTTGTAAAACCTAAAATTTCTACTTTAACTGAGCAACGCTCCAGAGTCCTTGATAGGATATCAGCACATATTGCGGCAATAGTAATAGGTCTTCCTCTCATTGAACCAGAATTGTCTATTAATAAAGTTACAATTGTATCCTTAAAATCCAAATCTTTTTCTTTCTTAAAAGACAAGGAATTGTAAGGATCCATTATTATTCTAGGTAATTTTGAACTATCCAATAAGCCCTCCTCTAAATCAAATTCCCAAGCTCTATTTTGTTTTGCTAACAATTGTCTTTGTAATTTATTTGCAAGTTTTGTAATTACGTCTTGAAAACCAATTAGCTGTTGGTCTAATGTTTTTCTGAGTTTTTCTACTTCCTCAATTTTTTCTAAATTTTCTGCTTTTATAATTTCATCAAACTGAGTTGTAAATATTTTGTAATCAAGATTTATATCATTTATATTCTTTTTTTGAATTATTTGCTCAGAATTTTCATGATCTGAATCTGTATCAACAAGTTCTTCATTGAGTTTATACTCATCAATATTATAATCAGCATCCATGCTTGCTTTTGTTTCTTGATCTTTATTTTGATCTTTTTGATCTTCCGAATTACTATCTTGATCATCATTAGACGGGTTATTTTGTCCTTCATCTTGATTCTCTTCTTTAGTTTCCTCAATATCCTCAGTTTGAAAAATATCCATCTCTTGTAAAATTTCAGAAAATCTTGAACTATAGATATTTTGGTTTTCCAAATTTTCTTTTAAAAAACTGATGTGTTTCTGTATTGTTTTATCAAAATCCTTCTCCCAAAATTGTAACATTTTTGAGGAAAATGAGTTAAGTTTAATATTGTGGAAATTTTTAAGCATATATAATTCAAAAGCCTCATTTACAGGCACATCTTCTTTAGTTTTAAGTTGATCTCTTTTTTTAAGTTTAACAATTTGATTATAATTATCTTCAAAATTCTTTTTAATGCCTTTAAGCATTTTACCACCCAAAGTTTCATAACGTATTTTTTCTGCAACAGCGTACAAAGATTTGCAATTAGAGTTATTTGGAAGGTTTTTTCTATAAATCTTATCGTTAGAAAATTTTTTTTTTAAAGCAGTAGAATCTGCTTCAGCTCTCACTCTTACAAAATCATTTAAATTATTAAGATTATCAAAATTAAATAAGTCGAATTTATTTAAATTTTTAGTTTCATCTGAATTTTTTTTTATATCAAAATCCTCAGAAATCACTCTTACAGTTGATGCTAAGGCTAACTTAAGTTTTTCTTTAAAGGTTATTTCTTTACTGCTCATTATAATTGAATATTAATCAAGGACTCTGGCAGATCTTCTCCAAAACATCTTTGATAATATTCTGCGATTATATTTTTTTCCATGTCATCGCATTTGTTTAAAAAAGTTACTCTGAAAGCGTAACCTGTATCCTTAAATATCTCAGCATTTTCTGCCCAATGCAAAACTGTTCTTGGGCTCATTACTGTTGAAATGTCGCCTGTAATAAAACCTTTTCTTGTGAGAGAAGCAACCTTAATCATATTTGCAACTTTTTCTTTACCTTTTGGATTATTCAAATTTTTATTTTTTGCAAGTATGATTTCCATTTCCCTCTCTAAACTTAAGTAGTTAAGTGTAGTTACAATGTTCCATCTATCCATTTGACCTTGATTTATCTGTTGCGTGCCGTGATATAAACCGCTTGTGTCACCAAGTCCGACTGTATTTGAAGTCGCAAATAATCTAAAAAATTTATTTTGTTTAATAACTTTATTTTTATCCAGTAAAGTAAAATTCCCCTCTGCTTCCAAAACTCTCTGAATTACAAACATCACATCAGGTCTGCCAGCATCATATTCATCAAAGACTAATGCAACTGGATTCTGAATAGACCAAGGCAAAATACCTTCTTTAAATTCTGTAACTTGTTTTCCATCTTTTAAAACAATTGCGTCTTTGCCTATTAAATCAATTCTGCTTATATGACTATCCAAATTAACTCTTATACAAGGCCAGTTAAGTCTAGCAGCGATTTGCTCTATATGAGTAGATTTTCCTGTGCCATGATAACCTTGTATTAAAACCCTTTTGTTAAACGAAAATCCCGAGATGATTGCAAGAGTAGTGTCTCTATCGAATTTATATGATTTATCAATTTCAGGAACATATTCATTTTTCTTAGAAAAAGCATCAACTTGCATATCTGAATCAATTCCGAAAGTTTGCTTTACTGAAACTTTTATATCAGGTTGTGTATTTAGATTAGGTGTCAATTTTTTCTCTATAGGTATTCTTTAACTGAGTGTAAGCTAAAGTAATTTGTTTTAATTTTTCCTCGTATTTTTTATTTCCGGCATTTATATCTGGGTGAAATTTTTTGACAAGTATTTTGAATTTATCCTGAATTTTTTGCCATTTTAAACCTACAGAAACTCCTAAAATACTAAAGGCTTTGATGTCCTTATGGTCGAATTTAAATTGACGCATATGATTAAAATCACCCCCAAATTTATCTTTATCAAACTCATCTTTAAGAGTGTTATTCCACAGAACCTTAAAAAAATTATCTGATGAACTGAAGCTTTGAGTAGGTTTATGCCAAATCATATCAGATTTTAAAAATTCAATTACTTGGTTGTCATTCATACCTGAAAAATAATTCCAATTTTTATTAAATTCTTTAACATGCTCCAAACATAACATTCTATGTTTTTTGCTGTTATCTTTCTCAACAGGTGCTTTATATTCACCTATTTTGTTGCAATTATTCCAGTCACAAATATTTTTCATGATATACTATATATTATTTATGGATATAAATGACTTAATTGCAATTGTAAAAAAAAAATTACAAACAAATATAGTAATAGAAAAAATTGATATTCAAGACAAATCATTTCTTCATAAAAATCATGCAGGTCACCAACAAGGAAAATTCCATTTAAAAATGTCAATAAAATCTAATGAGCTATCAAAACTTTCTAGAATTGAGAGCAACAAAAGAGTTTATCAACTTTTAGATGAAGAACTTAAAAATTATATTCATTCATTACAGATTTTAATTAGTTAGCTCTAATTTTAGAAATTTTTTAATTTCAGTAACGTTATACTGGTTATCTATAACTGTTGATCCAATTTTTTTTAACAATATAAGATTAATTTTTTTTGTGGTGTTTTTTTTGTCTTTAATCATAAAAGACAATATAGAGGTTAAATTTCTAGCAGATAAGTATTTATCAATATTAGATGGAAGTTTCATCTTCTTGATATGTTTTAAAATTAATTGTACATCACTTAAATTTATTACTCTTTTTTTTAAACTAAATCTCAAAGCCGAAATTATTCCAAGTATCACAGCCTCTCCATGGTTTAATTTTTTAGAGTAACCCAAAGTTGCTTCATAAGCGTGTGCAAAGGTATGACCAAAATTCAATACCTTTCTTTTACCTGTTTCTCTCTCATCTTTTTCAACAATCGATTTTTTTATTTTACAACTTTCAAAAATTGCTCTTTCAATAAATGGAGACTTAAGCTTAAAAATTTTTTCAGCGTTTTTGTCTAAATAAGTATAAAAAGATTGATTTAAAATTAATGAATGTTTTAAAATCTCACCGTAACCACAAATAATCTCTCTCCTTGGAAGAGTTTTAAGAAATTCTATATCGCTTACTACAATTTTTGGTTGATAAAAACTTCCAACTAAATTTTTACCCTCTTTCGTATTCACTCCCGTTTTTCCACCAATAGACGAGTCAACTTGAGATAATAGAGTTGTGGGCAAATTGATAAATTGTAGACCTCTTTTAAATAAACTTGCCGCAAACCCTCCTACATCTCCAGTAATTCCTCCACCTACAGTAATCAAACAATCTTTTCTTGAAAAGTTTTTAACAAGTAAAATTTGTAAAATTTTTTTTACATAATCTAAGTTTTTATTTTTTTCTGTTGCATCAAATTCAAATTTTGAAATTTTTTTATGTTTAAGCGATCTTACTAGACGAGTAATCATTTTATTTGGAACTTTTTTATCGATTACCAAAAGACACTTATCGAATTTAATTGAATTTTTATTCAAATAAATATGAAAATTTTTAATTACATCTGAGCCAATTATTATTGGATAAGTATTTGATTTTGTTTTAACACTAAGTTTAATGGGCTTCATAAATATTTAATATATCTTTAACCACCTCTTTTTTTGAAAGATTATCACAATCAATTTTATACATGGCTTTTGAATAAACAATAGAACGTTTTTTTATGAGCTTTACAAGTTCATTTCTTGATAAACTAGATGCAATAGGTCTTTTTTGACTATCTTTAATTCTATCTATCAGGGTTTTAGTATTCCAATTTAACCAAAATGAAATATGATTTTTTAAAATTTCTCCTCTAATTTTATCATTTAAAAAAGCACCGCCACCTAGGGAAATAACAACTTTATTTTTTTTTAAAATATTAAGTGAGGTAATTTCCTCAATTTCTCTAAAGTATTTTTCACCTTTTTTTTGAAAAATATTCAATATTTTCATTCCTGTTTTTTTTTCAATTTCCTGATCAATATCGACAAAGTCAATATTTAATTTTTTTGATATAATTGAGCCAATAGAAGACTTGCCTGATCCCATCATGCCTAAAAAAACTAAATTTTGTTTTGATTTCATAAGTTTCTGTATTGAAAAAACACAAATATGTCTTAATTTGATTTTAACTAAGGTTATATGCAATTTACAAAAAAAACAAGTTACAGCAAAAGTGTTTTAGGTGCAGTAATTAAACTTAGTTTAGTTATTGTTGTAATTATAGGAGCAATTTTTCTTTTAAATAAAATAGATTTTCCAGCGCCAAAAAAAGAAATAGAAAAAATTATCTCAAATGAAAATTTCAAGATTGTTAAATAATAAATATTTATCAATTATATGTTTTATCTTTTTGATTAATTTAAGTATTAATGCAGAGGAAAAACCTGTTGATATATGGAACATTGATAAAAAAGAAATTGAAGAAAATCCCTCTAATAAAAATTTAGAAATTGAAAATAATGTGGTTGAGCAAGCACCACAATCAAATATTTATGAGATGCAGTCTCAAAATCTAAGTAATGGCATTCAAGTTGACTCTTCATTAAATTCTAAGAATGTTAAAATCACAGGACTTTATGATCCAGAGGACTACGATCTCAAAATTGATATGTGGTCTAATTCAAACGGCGATCAATTAAAATATCTTTTTTCAAATTTAGCTAAAATTGATTTATCTAATGATGCATCTAATTTAATGAATATTGCTTTGCTCACAAATGCCTATTACCCAAAAAAAAATATCACTGAGAAAGAATTTTTGAAAATCAAATCTGATTGGCTTATTAAAAACAAAAATAGAGATTTAATAGAAGAGTATTTAATAAAAAATCAAATTCTCAACTCTCATCCTGATCTTAGTAAGTTCTTAATAAATCAATATTTATCAGAGTCTAATGTTGCAAAAGCATGCATGATATTTTCAAAAAACACAGAAATTATAATTGATGATTATTTATCAAAATTTAATTTGTATTGTTTGATAAACGAAGGAAGAATAGAGGAAGCTCAATTAATTTTTGATTTAAAAAAAGAGTTAGGATTTGACGACAAATATTTTGAAAAAAAGATTAATTATTTGTTTGGTTATACAGATCAACAAGATCTATCTATCTCGGAGAACACGATTCTAGATTTTCATCTTGCTCATAAAACAAACAATAAATTTATTTTTGAACCTAAGGAAAATACAAATAAGTTAATATGGAAGTATTTAGCAACATCCAATTTATTATATAATGTTGAAGAAATTGAAATTACTGATTTAAAAAGAATATCTTTAATAGAAAAAGCAACAAATGACAAAAATTATCCTGAAGAAGATTTATTCTCTTTGTATAAAAGATTTCAATTCAATTTAAATCAACTTTTAAATGCCTCTGAATCTTATAAAATTCTTTCAAACGTAGAAGCTCGCGCATTAATATATCAAAGAATTTTGTTAGAATCAGATGTAAGTAAAAAACTAGAATTAATAAAAATTTTAAAAGAATTGTTTATAAAAGATGATTATCCAAATGCATTTGATAATGAATTGAAAAAATTTCTTAGTGATATAAAGCCTGAAAATGTTCCATCAAACTTTTCAACTTTTTATTTTAACTCTTTAGATGATAAAAAAAAGAGAAGAAAGGATATTAAATTCAATAAAGAAATTTTACACCAATCAAAATTGGTCAATTATTTTAATGGTGATTTTGCCAAATCTAAGATTGAAAAAGATCTAAATAATTTTTTAAAGAAAATTAAGAAAAATAAGAAATATATTCTTTCTAAAAAAGATATAATTTTAATTGAATCAATGAAATCTGATGGAATTGAAATTTCCAAAAAATATAAAGATTTATATAAACTAAATGATTCCGAAATGCCGACTGATATACAAGTTATGATAAATAATAACGATATTGGCTCAGCTTTACTAAGAATAATAGAGGTAGTTGGTCAAGATGAGTTAGAATTGCTTGATGAAGATACTCTGTATTTTATAATAAGTGCACTTAATCAATTAAATATTGATTATATAAGAAATAAAATCTTATTAAAAGTTCTTCCTTTAAAAGTTTAGAAATTAGGTTAATTATTTATATCATGAGTATAAGAGAAATAATTACCGTTCCTGATGAAAACTTAAAAAAAATTTCAACATCTGTAGAAAAAATAGGAATAAATGAAAAAAAATTAATAAATGATTTATTTGAGACTATGTATAATTCTAATGGCATAGGTCTTGCTGCCGTACAAGTAGGAATACTTAAAAGAATTATTGTTGTCGATGTTTCTTCAAAAGAGGATAAACAAAAACCATTATGTTTTATCAACCCTACTATTATAAATTTAAGTAATGAAACATCAGTATATGAGGAGGGATGTTTATCGATACCAGATACTTTCATAGAAATTCAAAGACCAAGAATTTGTAAGGTAGAGTACCTTGATTTAGATGGAAATAAAAAAATAAGAGAATTTGATGGTCTTTTATCAACTTGTGTTCAACATGAAATAAATCATCTAGATGGAAAACTTATCATAGATCATTTGTCAAAATTAAAAAAAGATATAATTATAAAAAAAATTTCAAAAATTAAAAAGAATCCAGATAGAATTATAGTTTAGGATGGCTAAAAAAATCATTTTTATGGGTACACCAATGTTTGCAGTACCAATCTTGAAATCTTTATATCAAAATGGATTTCCAATTAGTCACGTTTATACTCAGCCACCTCAAAAATCTCACAGAGGACAAAGAATAAACAAATCACCAATTCAAGGAATATCTGAAACTTTAAATATAGAATTTAGGTCACCTTACAGTCTTAAGAATAATATTGAAGAATACGAATTTATAAAGTCTATTCAAGCCGATCTTGCAATCGTTGTTGCTTATGGACAAATAATTCCTAAAGAATTTTTAGACTTAACAAAAAAGGGTTTTATCAATATTCATGCATCTATTTTACCAAAATGGAGAGGTGCAGCACCTATTCAAAGATCGATTATGAATTTAGATACTGAAACTGGAATAAGCATAATGAAAATCAATGAGAAATTAGATAGCGGACCTGTCAGCAATATATATAAAATAAAACTTGATCAAAAATTTAATGCACAAGAAGTTTCAGAAAAACTATCACTTTTAGCAGCTAATAAAATACTGGATAACGTTGATAGCATTCTTGATGGAAATTCAAAATTTATAGAGCAAGATCATTCAAAAGCAACTGTTGCAAAAAAAATTCTCAAAAGTGAAGGACAAATTGATTGGAATGATGATTCTCCAAAGATTATTGGAAAAATAAATGGGCTGTATTCCTATCCAGGGGCTTTTTTTAATTTTAATGGTGAGAGATACAAAATCTTAAAAGCAGAAGTAGGCAATGGTATTGGTAAAAATGGAGAGGTTTTAACTGATAACCTTGAGATTGCATGTGGAAATAATAAATCTATAAAAATTCTCGAAATTCAAAGAGAGGGAAAAAAAATACAAAAGGTCGGAGAGTTCATGCTTGGTTCTCAAATAAGAAAAGGGACTATTATATCTAATGTTTAGGTATCAAATATTAATAGAATATGTCGGAACCAATTTTAGGGGCTGGCAAGTTCAAACAAAAGGAAAAACTATTCAAGGCTTGATTCAAAGTAAAATATCTAAGCTTTTAAGAGAAAAAATTATTCTTTTTGGAGCCGGCAGATTAGATAAGGGAGTTCATGCAATTGAACAATCTGCACATTTCGAATGCAAAAGAAAAATTGCAAATTTAAACAAATTTCTAGAATCTCTAAACTATTTTTTAAATAAAGACATGGTGACAGTCCTTAAGATTAAAAAACGGAGCAAAGACTTTCACGCAAGATTTTCTGCAAAGATGAGAGTATATAAGTATGTCATTATCAATCGTTCTAGTAGACCGGTAATAGATAAAAATAGAGGTTGGCACATTATTAAAAAACTTGATTTAGAAACGATGAAAAAAGCAGCAAAAAGACTAATAGGTACAAATGATTTTTCTACTTTTAGAGCATCAAGTTGTAGAGCTAAAAGTCCAATTAAGACTATGAAATCTGTTAAAATCAAATCTAAAAAAAATAGAATTGAAATAGAGTTTCAGTCTCAATCTTATTTACAAAAACAAGTTCGTTCAATGGTAGGCTGTTTAAAGTATGTTGGAGAGAAAAAATGGACTTTAAAAAGGTTTATTTTTGTTATGAATTCAAAAAGAAGAGTTTTGTGTGCACCACCAGCTCCTCCTGAAGGTCTTTACTTAGCTAGAGTTTCTTATTAATTTTTTTTTATTACTCATAGCAAATTTCTTATTTATTCGCCATCTAGATTCTTCTCTTACAATATATCCACAACAATTCTTTGATCCACATTTACAGGGAAATTGCTTATAATCTTCATCATAGCCGAAACCATAATCACAGGTAAATTCTTCACCCTTCTTTATATCACGTATTGCAGTAATCCAGACTTTATGTCCTTTACCGTTATAATCACAATTATTATCACAGCTATGGTTTATCAGTCCTGCAGTGTTCCAGGAAAAATCTCCATCCAAAGTATATCTTTTATTTAATGTAAATAGGTAAATTGGTTTTTTATTATCAAACTTTTTTGATTCATCCACCTCTTTATTGGATATAATTTTACCAATATAATCAATAATCTTTGTGCCTTCTTTGATGTTATTCGTGGCGTATAGCCCTCTTCCTTTATTATCAATTTTAGATTTTTTAATTTTATATAATTTCATGTGGGTGATTTACTATGGATCAGATATTAATCAATTGAATTCTACAAGTGCGTTAACATGTTCGTTTGCACTTTCGGCCAATGCATTTAAATCATATCCTCCTTCAAGAATAGAAACAACTTTACCTTTAGTAAATTTTTTTGTGACATTTAAAGTTCTCTTAGTTATTTCATAGAAATCTTGTGAACTTAATTTAAATTGTGCCAAAGGATCATCCATATGCGCATCAAAACCTGCTGAGAATAATAGAAAGTCAGGTTTATACTTTTCTAACCTATCTAAGACTCTATCAAAAGCATTAAGATATTGCTCAGAATTAGTGCCAGCAGGCAAAGGAATATTAAGCGAATTATTAAAGTCACCCTTATCTCTATCTGTTCCTCCACCTGGATAAAAAGGATATTGATGAGTTGAAATATACAGGGCATTTTTGTTATTGCGCATTACATCATAATTTCCATTGCCCCAATGCACATCAAAATCTACACAAGCAACTCTTTTATATTTATATTTACTTATTAAATAATTTGTAGCAATGCCTGCATTTGATAAACAGCAAAATCCCATCGCTTTATTTTTTTCTGCATGATGACCTGGAGGTCTTGATAAACAAAAAGCATTTTTAAACTTATCATTTTCAATTCCATCTATTGCCATAATTGTTGATCCTGCAGCTTCAAAAACAGCTTTTTTACTTTCAGGTGATACTACTGTATCTCCATCTAAAAACTTAAGACCTTTCTGAGGAAAGGATTTTTTTAAATTATTTAAGTAGTCTTCTGAATGTGTCATAGCCAATATATTTTCGGGCACTACACTTGGTTGTTCCCAGATTAAATCTTTTCTTTTTTTTAATTTCTCTTTTATAGCAATTACTCTTTTTGGCTGTTCTGGATGTCCATCACCTGTTATGTGTTTTTCATAAGATTCAGAGTTTATGATTGCTGTTTTCATTTAAAATAATCTTGAAGAACATTTTCATAAATTTTGGTTAAATTTTTAAGATCTTTTAAAGATACCGACTCATCTATTTTATGCATATTCTTACCAACTAATCCAAATTCTACGCATGGAGAAATTTTCTTTATAAATCTTGCATCAGAGGTTCCGCCAGTTGTAGATAGTTTTGGTTTTATTTTCGTAATTTTTTTTATGATTTTTTGAATCATAAAAGTAGTAGCATTTGGTTTTGTTAAAAAAGCCTCTCCTGAAATTCTGTAATTTACTTTATATTTAGATTTATTCTTTTTACTTATTTTTTGAAATATTTTATTAAGTCTTTTTTTAATTGAAGCAGAAGAATGTTCGTTATTAAATCTGATATTAAATGTGGCGTTTGCAATACTCGGTATAACGTTATCAGCAGTATTATTAATATTAATATCAGTCACCTCCAAGTTAGTTGGTTGAAAATGTTTATTCCCTTTATCAAATTTCAAATCTTTTATCTCCTTTAAAATTTTTACTAGAGTAGTGGATGGATTATTGCCTCTATGTGGGTAAGCTACATGTGACATCTCTCCGAAAATTCTAAGTTTACCAGTTATACTTCCTCTACGACCTATTTTAATCATTTCACCAAGCTTATTTGGATTTGTAGGCTCCCCAACTAAGCAAAAATTTATTTTTTCTTTTCTCTTTCTTAAATATTCTACTACTTTTTTTGTTCCATTAATTGCATCCCCTTCTTCGTCACCAGTAATTAAAAAACTAATTGAACCTTTAAATTTTTTGTTTTTAGATAAAAAAACACTTACTGCTGATGCAAAAGATGCAATTGCACTCTTCATATCATTTGCACCTCGCCCAATTAAGTTACCATTTTTTACTGATGGCCTAAAAGGATTTACTGACCAATTCTTTAAATTTCCTGGAGGCACAACATCTAAATGTCCAGCAAAACAGAAATTTGGTCCTTTAGCTCCTAACTTTGCGTATAAGTTTTTGACAGGCTTAAAATTTCTTTCCTTAAATTCAATAATTTTTGTTTTGAAACCTAATTTTTTTAGTTTTTTTTCAAGAAATTTCATAATCCCAGCATCTATTGGAGTGATAGATGGAAATTTTATTAGCTCTTTAGCTAACGTTACATCATTAAAAATCGTCATTAGTTTATTCTCTTAATAGATCGTTTACTGATGTTTTTGATCTTGTTTTCTCATCTACTTGTTTAATTATTACTGCGCAATATAAAGCAGGTTTGGTGGAGTCATTTTTATTTGGTAATGAGCCAGGAACAACTACAGAATAAGGAGGTATTTTACCATAAAAGATTTTACCAGTTTTTCTGTCTACAATTTTAGTCGACTGACCAATGTACATTCCCATACTTAAAACTGAACCTTCTCCTACAATCACTCCCTCAACCACTTCAGACATAGCTCCTAAAAAAACATTATCCTCAATAATAGTTGGTAGCGCTTGAGCAGGTTCTAATACACCCCCTACTCCAGATCCTGCAGATATGTGACAGTTTTTTCCAATTTGACAACAACTCCCAGCTCTTGCAAATGTATCAATCATTGTACCTTCATCGATATATGCACCAATATTTACATAGCACGGCATAAGAACAGCATTTTTACCAACAAAAGATCCTTTTCTCACTGGCGAGTTTGGTACCATCCTAAATCCGGCTTTTTCGTGATCTTCTTTAGACCATCCTGCTGTTTTCCCTTTAAGCAAATGCGATTTATCATACCAACTACTATAAGGACCATTTAAATTTTCCATTGGATAGATTCTGAAACTTAACATAATTGCTTTTTTTAGATATTGATTAGTAATCCACTCACCATTTTTTTTTTCAGCAACACGAGATCTACCACAATCTAAATCGCTTATTATTTGATTAATTGCGTTTTTTAATGATTTATCTGAATTTTGATTTACTTGATCTTTATTTTCCCAAGCATCATTTATAATTTTTTCTAAAGACATAATTTAAGTACTTTTTAATAGCCT
>MDTG01329111.1_pt1 | contig 13153 bp, 11 predicted proteins | sample 811421 | NCBI WGS metagenome assembly MDTG01 (sample SAMN05326645, study PRJNA326480) | marine metagenome | isolation source: seawater | place: Pacific Ocean: South East | collected 2011
CTGTGAATTATTTTACATGATTTATCGACACCAAATTTATAACCTTTATTTGCAAATCTTCTACATAAATCTGCATCTTCGTAATACATAAAAAAATTTTCATTAAATCCGCCTACTTCAAAATATTTATCTCTAGGAAAGATTAAAAAAACTCCTGATATCCAATCAAAATTTTTTGCGTCATAGTCGACAGATCCAATTTGATTGCTGCCTAAAAACCTAAGAACTATAGCAATTAAATTTGGATAAACTCTTAAGTTATCTTCGTACCTTCCATCTCTATCTATTATTGCTGGAGATATAAAAGCTAAATCCTTTTTGAATTTTTTTAGAATGCTCTCACTGAAACTTTTTATTTCTATATCAGGATTACATACGCAGAAAAAATCTGTTTTTACTTTTTTAAAAGCTTGATTGTGATTGGCTCCAAAGCCTAGTTTTTTTTTATTTTTTATAATGCTAATGTTTGAAATTTTATTTCTATATAAATCGGACATTAAAAATTCATCAATATTTTCTAATGTATTTATAGTAAGAATTATGTTTGCTTCAGGGAAGAATGTAAAAACTGAATTTATTGCTTCATGACAAAGCTTTATTTGGTCATGGCTAATAATTGAAAAAGTTATCATATTTACTAAATAAAAGTTATTTTTTGGTATTTAACTTTATAAAAAGCTAATGCAACCAGAAATGAAATTACATGTCCTGTTTTTATTACAAGCAAACCTTCATTAAAAAAACTATAAATGAATAAAAAGGAAAAAATTGATAGAAGTATATTTTTACTTTTAAAAAAATATTTTAAATTCTTTAAACAGAAAATAACGAAAATAATGGAGACTAGTAAGAAAGTTATTAATCCAAAGTCACTTAGTAATCTTAAATAAAAGACATCTAACGGTCCAGGTTTTCCGTATTGAATAGAGTATTCCATATAAGATAAGGAGCCTGCTCCAAGAAGAAAGTCATCTAAGCTTACCCATTCAATATAGTTATAAAAGTTTGACAGCCTTACATTAAGACTTTGATTAGTTATAAGATCATCTAAGTTAAAAAAAAGAAACTGAATTGCTCTAATTTCTAATCCAATAATTAAAGGAAAAATAAAAAAAATTGAAAGTGCAATAAAAATTAAATAATAAGCTTTTTGTTTTGAAGATAATAAAAAGAAAAAGCTAATAATGAACCCTCCTAATACAATTTTGGAATCTCCTAGAAATAAAGAAAATAAAATCAATATTTTTTCGAAATTACTCACATTAAAAGTTTTAGAAAAGACTATCAATCCATATACACCTATCATTAATGCAAATGCATAAGGCATATTAAAAATTCCATAAATTAAACTTATTTGATCATAGTATAAATTTAAAATATTCAAATAATCTAAAGCGAAAGCTGAAAGGTGACTTAGCATATTAAGGTTTATAAAAATTCTAATCAAACTAAATAATCTTCTGTTTTCTCTATCTTGAAATTGTATTATTTTCTTTGTATAGCAAAAAACAAAGATTATGCTTCCGTACCAAATAAGTTGAAAGAGAGAATAAATTGGATTCCCACCTCTTGTAACAAAAAGTAGTCCTAATATAAAAAATATAGAAAAAATCGAGGCTTTAAATAAATCAAACTTAAAATCAACACTTTCTTTAATAAGAATAATCAACATCAATAGACAAAGTATCATAAAAAATAATACGTCCAGTCTTATCGCTGAAGAGGAGCCAGGCAATTCAAAGAAAGGAATTCTGGGCGCATAAAAAAGTGTAAAAAGAATTATTAAAAAACTATAGGATAAACTTACTCTCATTTGACTATGCTAAAAATTTTGTTTTGAAAAATTTCTTCTGAAAACCTTTCACTAGTTTTAATTGCATTTCTTGAATAAAGCTCAAATTTTTTATTGTCTGCAAAAAAAGAATCTAATTGTTTTTTGAAAAGATTCAAATCATTAAATTCATTACAAATAGAATTAGATTCATTACAGTAATTTTTTAATCCTTCATTCGGATAATAGAAAACAATTAATCCAACTGACATTGCCTCAAGAGGTGTAAGGCCGAATCCCTCAAACGAAGATAAGCTTAAAAAGAAACTATTCTCTGACAAAGCCTCAAGATAAGCATTATCATCTTTAGGCATTTCAAATTTAATACTTGAATTAAGATTTAGGTTTTCTTGAGAAATTACTGAAAAATCATAATCATCAAAAAGACCTGAATTAATAATTCTATTAAATTTTTCTAAGCCTTTTCTTGGATGACTGCTTAAGACAGAAATTATTGAATTTGTTGGTTCTTTTTTTATATCATTTTTGCTTGAGTTAAAAACATAAGGATTTACTATAGGGTGATTACTTCCCATATTAACTTCAAAATAACTTTCGAGAGAATATTTTGAATTAAAAATTAGTTTATCTACTTCTATTCTTTTAGATAAACGAAAAAAAAATTTATAAGTTTTTATAATTAAAGAACTAGCTAACTTATTTTTGTCAAATAATTCTTCATCATTTCCCTGGACGTACCTAATTTTTTTTTTTTTAAAAAGAAAACTAAAAATTCCAATTATAGGATCGCTGAAGAAAAAATAATTTGCATTCGATCTCCTTGCCAGAAAACACAACCAAAAGATTTGAATGATTTTAATTAAGAGACTTTTTCTTTTTGAAAATATATAAGTCTCATTTATTTTTTTTGGCAACAAAAAAGAGTTACCTTTATTTTTCAAGTAAAAAATTTCACATTCATAACCTTCAGAAATAAATTTATTCATAATAGAAAGAAGCATTCTATTTCCTCCTCCCCTTTTTAAAGATGGAAAAATAAAGCTAGCTTTTTTAGTCATTTAATCCGACTACTTTATAGTTCAATTTATTATTTTTAGAAATTTCAAAAAATAGTTTTTTTCTTTCCTCAAATAAGGAATGATTTTTTAAATCGTAAGAAATTATAAATTTTTCTTTCAATAAATCTAAAAAAAATGAAACAAAAAAAACAGAGTTATAAGGAGTAGCTAGATACTTTATTTCATCAGAAAATAAAAAAATCTCTGCTGGAAGGTTATTTGTTTTCACTTCTATCATCCCTAGATCATTATATCTTTTCCTTTTTAAATTAAAATCCTCAGTATGGTGACATTTATAATAAATCTTATTGGCTCCCTCTTTTCTAACTTCTGAAAGCGTATTTACAATTTGTTTAAAATATTCTTCCTCAGACATTGCTCCTGTTTCAATTGAATGATGAGTACAGAAAAGCGCTGAATTCGGCTCAAATTTTTCTTTCAAATCATCACGATATATTTGCTGGAATTTTTCTTTTAAATGAGTCGAAGAATTAAAAATTTTTAATTCTTTATTCGCCCCTCTAAAGATAAAATTTGGGGAGATGGTTATTGCATTTTTTAGTCTTATGTCGGCATAAAGTCTTTTTTTATGCTCCTCGAATTTAATATTCAGAAGAAAGTATAAAAATTTTTTTATGTATAAATACTTTTGCGTAAAATCAAATAGACCTGCCAATCCGTCATCATATAAAAAAATATCATCTTCATCGCAACTTAAAAAGTCTCTAAGAATCGCATGTCTTATTCCGGAATTAAAGCAAGTGAAAAGTTGAAAAGACTGATCGTTGACATTTAGAACTTTTTTTAATATTTTTTTATATCTAAAGGCCTCAAAAAGAGAAAATTTTCCAGTAGAAAGTTTTTTTGATGAAAAAAATATTATCTCTTCTGGAATTTTAATTGATCTAAAATTCAACCTAAAATCATCAATCTTTTCTTTAGCTCCATACCAAACTAGAATGCAATTTTTGGCTACATCCTTTTCTAAATAAGAACAAATATAGATTAGATTTGTAGGTGAATTAGCCTCTATGATTATTTTTTGATTATTCACTTTTATCAAAATTAAAAGAATATAAAGGCCCTTTTCTACAATCGTGATTAAAGTATTCTAGAACTAAAGTATCTTTATATCTTTCTTGCAATTTTTTTTCGTAAAGTTTTTGTATATTCTCAAATTCAAACCCCCAGGCATCATAAAAAACTTTTCTTTGGTAGCCAAAAGCTTCTACGTGATCAGATTCTTTATTTTTTCCTGCGTCTACAGAGGACCAACTCATCCCATATTTTTCTTTTATAGTTATTTCGTTGTGACAAGATAAATCAGAAATAACACCTAGGTTGATATTCTGAGACAGGAACTGCATCGCTACATCAGGAAACCATAAATGAAATATATAATTAGGATTAATTTTTATAAATTGTTCCCATTTTTTTTTATTTATTGCAACTCCTGCCCAGATAGGAAGTTCGATTGAAAAATTTCCTTCATATTTTTGTACTGTTTTATTGAATTTGTGAAAAGCCTTTTGCCCAAAAACTCTTCTCGTCATAGAAAATTCTTTTGCTTTAATTCTGTATTTTTTAAAAGGAGACATTGAGTATATCAGGACTGCAATTCTATAAAATAGACTCATTCTTTTACTTTGTTTTTTTGAATCACTCAAAAAGAAAGAGCCTAGGTAGCCTTTAACTTTTTTACCCGCAAGATAATCCTTATATGAGTCAAATGTATAACTTTGTTTCGAGTTTTTATCTAAACAATTAAAGCCTATTGCACCAAGGTTTTTTAAATTATTTCTTTCAACAATCCTTTCAAATTTATTAAAAAAATTCTTTCCTAAGGGAAAAAAATCTTGTTGTAAGCAAAATATCCATTCGCAGTCTTCTATATTTTCATTGCAATATTTAACACATGTTTCTACTGCAGACTGGACGCCTTTGGATTCATTCTTTAAAAAAACTATGTTGTTATCTTTGCAAATTTTTCTACCATCGTTTATGTTTTTTTCGTTTGAAAAGTCATCAACATTTATTACAGCATTTTTATTAAAATCAACTCTCTTCAATACTTCATTTTTTAAGAGTTCATAATTATTGAATGATGAATATAAAATAACAACTTTAGACATGAAATTTATTAGACATAATCTTGATTTCTTAAGAACTTATATTTTATAAAAAGTAGAAAATAGTTAAGTTAATTCAAATCCTTCATTATCGATGCCATTGTATCTAAGCTTACTGCCTGATCGGGATCGCTAATTGATTTTTCTGGATTTGGGTGGGATTCAATTGCTAACCCATCTGCTCCTATTGCAAGCGCTGCTTTAGATACAGGAGGAACGAAGTTTCTATATCCCGTTGAATGACTAGGGTCATATATTATAGGAATATTACATAATTCCTTTAATGCTGGAATCATCATAAGATCCGGGGCCCATCTAGTTGAAGGAAAAACATGTCTATATGATGGCATGCCGACAACTCCCCTTAAACAAATTGCTACTTTTTGATTTCCTCCAGAAAGAATTCTTTCAACGGCACCTAAAATTTCGTCAATGGTTGCCCATGTGCCTCTTTTTAAAAGAATAATTTTATCTAGCTTGCCTAATTCATCTAGAAGAGAATAATTTTGAAAATTTCTTGTTCCAACCTGAATAATATCAATTGCATCCATAGATAATTCGTTTATTTGCCGCGGGTCCATTAATTCAGAAACGATAGGCAAGCCACTTTCTTCTCTCGCAGAAATTAAGAATTTTAAGCCATCTTCTCTTAAGCCTTCTTTCCAATTTCCTATTGATTCTTTTACTGGAAAAGTACAAGGTTTATATGCTCCTCCTCTTAAAGCATCAACTCCTAACTCTTTTAAGCTTAAAGAAATATCAACTATCATTTCTTCCGATTCAACTGAACATGGGCCTGAGATAATAAAAGGAGCTTTTTCAAAATTCCATCTATTTTGATCAAGAACTAAGTCTAATTTTCCTTGCTCCTTAAGATTTTTAATAAAAGCATTCATTTTTTATTTATTTTCATCTTCTTAATATTTTCTCCCGCATCAATAATATCCTGTTCACTATGAATATTAGTACAGTCATCTAAAAAACTTCCAACTCTTCTACTCATAGTTCCAGATAATACAAAATCTTTCTTGGTTATCCTTACAGCCCCGTTTCTTGTCCCATGGGAATCTACTGTAAAAAGGTCGTCGTATTTATTTTCAATTGCATACTTGAGCAAATCATCTAAGTTTGTTGTCCTATCGGGATGATCAGGTTGAACTCCCACAACGTGAGAAATTTTAGTTATCAAATCTTCCATTTCATATTTTTTTAAATCATTTTGCAAAACATTAATATAAACATCGGCAACTTCTCTTTCACCCATAAATTCTTTTTCCCTTAAAAAAACTCTTACTTCTTTATATTTTGAAGCTATTTTTTTTACTTCTTCTGATTCAGTTGTGACAATTACCTGTTCGACCAAAGAAGAATTTAAAGCATAGTCAATAGCATGCTCAACTAAAGTTTTATTATTTATCAACCTTAAATTTTTTTTCTTTACCCTTTTTGAGTCGGTTTTAGCTGGGATAATTACTAAAGCTTTTAAAAAATTATCTTTCATATCACTTCCTTAAATTTATTAATGGCCCAAATATAAGCTTTTTTTTGACCTTCGAAAGTCATTCCACCTACATGAGGAGTGATTATAACATTGGAATTTTTTTTGGAATATTCTACTAATTTACTTTTTTTAATATCCGAAAATTCATCTCTAATTACATCAGCTCCATATCCTTGAATGTGTTTCTTTTCCAAAAATGATATTAAAGCAAGCTCGTCTACAAGCTCTCCTCTAGAAGTGTTAATCAGAAAACTTCCTTTCTTCATTTTTGAAAGAAATTTTTTATCAACCATATTTCTTGTTTCATCTGTAACATGGACATGAAGAGAAATGACATCAGAATTTTTCAAAACAATATTTAAATCATTAAATCCTTGATAAGGATCATAAATATAAATTTCCATTTCAAATGCCTTACAAAAAGATTCCATAATTTTTCCCAATCTTCCGTATCCTATAATTCCTATTGAAGAGTTTTTAATTTGCTTTCCAACAAAGGGCTCGTAATTCCATTGCCCTTTTTTAACAGATTCAAAGCCTTGATATATTTTTCTAAATAAACTGCACATCAAACCAAAAGCAAGCTCTGATGTTGATGGTAGGTCACTTATTAGCTCCATATCTTTGGTTAAAGATAAGATTTTTATTTTGTTTTTTTTACAATATTCTAAATCTAAGTGGTTTGTTCCTGTAGAACAGGTGTTTATTAATTCTATTGATGTTCCTTCCAGAAGATCCTTGTCAATAATAAAACCTTGCTTATTGGGATTAGTAAAAATGTATTTACTTTTTGATTTCAAAAGTAAATTTCTCAAATCATTCTTATTGATATTTGGTTCGTAGATTATCTCCCCAAATTTTTTGAATTCATTAAAAACACCCTGTAAATGCTTAACAGGGGTAATGCAAATTATGCTCATAAAAACTTATTTAAAATTAACTATTTCTTTCTTAGAAGGTTTCGCAAGTCATAAAATGGCACTACATATCCGCCGTCTTCATAACCGATGAATTTTTTAATTTTTGATGTTCTCATTATAGTGGATTGGCCAAAACTTATTCTATAAAACGTGGCATTTGTATCAAACATGTTTTTTAAGGGCTTTATTTCATCTTCATATTTAAATAAAATATCTCCTTTATCCTCAAATGCAAATGCAGAAAAAGGATAATTATAATGAAAAACTTTTTCCTTATTTATTTTATAAGCATCTTTTATAAAATTTTCATAAGACAAATCTACAAAACATATACCCTCTGGGGAATAACCCATTTCTTTATTCAGTGATTTCATAATATCTTTTACAAACGATGAAAACGAAGCTTTGATAGAAACTGTTCTTTTTAAATGAGAAATATCCTTTAAATGATTATTATCGTCTGAATACAAAAACATCCTTTCTCTAATTCCTTTGTTAATTTTAAGGTAATCCTTTATTTTCTTTTTATAAGAGACATTTTTTCCATAAAAAACTATTGGGCATTTTCTTTCGCTTAATTTTAACCATGAAGGAATTTTTGTATCATCATTTAAAGAAATTTTACTAATCATATCTCTTACATTATCCGCTCTAAAGGATTTTTTTTTGCCATGTTGATGTAATCCATGAAAGTGAAAAACTTTTGACTCCGATGAATACTTTAAAATAAATCCTGACTTAATCACTCTTTCAGCCCATTCTCTATCCTCTATATTTTTAATTTTTTCGTTAAATGGGAATTTTTTAATAACATCTTTTCTAACTATGCTGTTAGCATTATGAAAAAAAGGGTCTTTTCTTTGATATCTATCCTCTAAACCAAAAGTCATTAATAGATCTCGTGCATCATCGGAGGAAGAGGACGCTAAGGGAAGTTGCCTTCCGTAAACTCCTGCAATTTTTTCGTCTTCCTCCAGCGACTTAACTAAATTTGATAACCAGTTTTTGTCAGATGGGACACAATGAGCTGAAAGAATACAAATATATTTTCCCGTTGAGACTTCAATTCCTTTGTTGATTGCTAAACCGGGCAGATAATCCTTAATTTTAATAATTTTATTAACTTTTAGTTCTTCTGCGATTTTTATGGAAGAATCTTCACTTTTGTTGTCAATGTAAATAATTTCAAAATCTTTGTAATTCTGAGAATTTACACCCTTTAGTGTAGGAGCGAGCCAATCCTCTTCATTTTTTCCTCTTATTATTATTGAGACTTTAGACATAGAGATAGGAAATTAAATTTTATCTAAAACAAGTTTTATCGCATCTTCTGTAGAGACAGATGGTGAGTAATTTAGCAATTTTTTTGCTTTACTCAAGTCAGGCACTCTTCTTCTCACGTCTTTATAATCCCCAAATACTATCTCATCTGGAATATACTCAATTTTAATTGTATCTAAGTCAATATTCATTAATCTTGACAATAATTTTACGGTATCAATTACACTAAGTTCCTCATTATTTCCTATATTTATTATCTCACCTGAAATATCTGATTTTGAAGCAAGATAAGTTCCTTTAGCTAGATCACTTCCATGTCCAATAGATCTTGTTTGAAGTCCATCCCCATGAATAGTTACAGGCTTACCGTTTAATATTTGATCGATGAAAAGAGTAATATGACCTCCAGACCATGTAAAAGAAGATTTTTCACTAAAACCGCCGAAGTATCTCAATATTAAAATGTCCATTCTAAATTCTTTTTGATAGGCCATGCACATTTGTTCACAATATAACTTTGACACAGCATAAGCCCATCTTTTTGCTGTTGAAGGGCCAATAACTGAGTTAGAGCTTTCTTTAAAAGGCAAATCTTCTGAAAGGCCATAAACATCTGAGGTCGAAGCAAATATGACCTTCTTTTTAAATTTTAAAGCATAATCAAGAATTACTTCTGTTGACTTAACATTTACATTTAACGTTGGAAAAGCCTCTTGATTTTCAGAAACTTTTTTGATTGCAGCTAAGTGAACAACGACATCGCAATTATTTATCTTATTTAAAATTTTTTCTTTCTTATCAAGCAGATCAAGCTCATAAAAAGAGAATTTTTCATTATCTAAAAAATCCTTAATATTTTCTCTTTTACCAACAGAAAGATTATCTATGCCAACTGCTTCATGCCCTTCTCTTAGAATTAACTCTAAAAAATGAGCTCCGATCATTCCTGCTACGCCTGTTATAAAAAATTTCATGTTTTAGTCTTTAAGTCGTCGTAGGTATAAGTATTTGAAAAATTCTTTTTTGAAATTTCAAAAATTTTATTACACCCCGAAAGTGTTGTAAATCTGTGAGCAATCATAATTATAGTTTTGTCGCCTCCTAAAGAGTAAATAGAATTTGAAATTTCCTTTTCTGTTGAGGAGTCTAAAGCACTCGATGCCTCATCAAAAACTAAAATATCCGGATCATTGTATAAAGCTCTTGCAATTCCTATTCTTTGTACTTGCCCTCCTGAGAGCCTTACCCCTCCCTCTCCAAGATTTGTGTTTAATTTATTAGGAAAGCTTTCAACTAGATCAAGCATTTGTGAAAGCTCAAGACATTTCCAAACTCTTTCAGTGCTTATTAATTTTTCTTCAATTCCAAAGGCTACATTTTTCATAATATCGTCATCTGAAATATAAACAGATTGAGGAACATAGCCTATGTTTGTCTGCCATCCTTTAATGTTTTCTTTTGTATCTATTCCATCGACCTTGATATATCCATTTTCTATTTCAAGGAGACCCAGAAAGAGATTTATAAAAGTAGTTTTCCCAGAACCGCTTTCTCCGATGATGCCTATGGTATCTCCCCTTTTTATTTTTAAAGACAAATCTCTCAATACAAAATCTTCATCTTTAAAATATTTAAACGAGATATTCTTAATCTCTATTTCGTTTCGAAATGGTAACTTATCTATTTCAAAATCTTTTTCTTTATGAATATCGAGGTTTAATTTTTCTAAATTAAAGTTTGTAAATTCCTCATCTAATAATTTTGAAACTGGATAAGAAAATCTTAAAGTTTGAACAGAGTGCATAACTCTTGTAACGCTTGGTAACACTCTAAATGCTGCAGCAGCAAACACACCTAAGGTTGGTACTATGCTCGAGGGAGAATTACCTAGCATTATTAGAAAAGCAACTACTCCTAAGATAGTGATAATTGACAAAGTCTCTAACCAAATTCTGGGCATTAGAGATAAAAAATATTGTTTTTTGTCAGCATCAGCATTTACAGAGTTATGATAAAAAAAGTCTTTTGAAAACCTTACTTCTTTGTTGTGTAGCTTAACTTCCTTAATTCCTGCGATTCCTTGTTGAAGATTCTGAACCTTCTTAGCTTCGTGTTTCTGTCTTAGCTTGCCCCATTCTAAAATTTTATTTTTATTGTATTTATAAAAAATATAGGAACTTAAGCCAAGGGAAATAGAAATTATCATCATACTTAACGGCTGAAATATGAATAAAAAGATGGTTATTCCAAGAATAATTAAGCCTTCTAATCCTAAAGTTAAAACTTGTTTTAAAATCCCATCAATAAATAAGTTAACTTCCGATGTTATATTTCTAATTATTTCCGAGGAATTCTTTTTTAAGTGAAAAGCAAAATCTTTTTGTATGTAACCATTATATAATATTTGTGAAACTGACTTTTTCACCTCATATGTAAATTTGCTGAGCAAGCTAGACATAAGAGTTAGAAAAATTGTTTTAAATACATAATATATTATTAAAATTGCGATTATAAAAATAATTATTGAAGAATGATCTAAGTCTTTAATATTGCCAAAAAAGCTGCCGAAGAGATCTTTATTTTCAAATATGAACTGTTCGTCCATTATTATTGCTAGAGTTGGAAGCAAAAGTGAAATCCCGCCAATTTCAAGGAACATTCCTGTCAACATTAATATGAATAGAAACGAAAGAGTATACTTTTGATTCTTATTTAGAAGTTTAAGGACTGTTTTTGAGTAATTCATCAGAAAGCTGAGTGAATGATATTTGTAATATTTTCTATTTCTTGGTCGGTTAAATAAGCGTGCATAGGAAGACTAAAAGTCATGTTAGAAAGGTTTTCTGAATTTTTTAACTGAACATCTCTATTTAGATAAGCCTGTTGATTATGAAGAGGCAAAGGGTAATAAAGAGCAAAAGGTATTTCATTTTTTTTTAAGGCTTCTAAGATTTTTTCCCTATTGTCAGAAACGCAGGTAAATTGAGCATATACACTTTTATTTTCCTTTTTTATTTTTGGATGAAGATTTAATCCTTTTTCTTCAAAAAAATTGGAATATAGGCAAGCTATTTTGTTCTTTTCTTGTATTTCACTTTCAAAAATCTTTAATTTTTCAAGTAAAATAGCAGCCTGTAAGGTATCCAATCTACTATTTACTCCTATCATTTCATGATGATACTTCTTACTTTGGCCATGTTTTGAAATTTTATTTATTTTTTTTGCTAGATTTTCATCATTTGTAAAAATTGCTCCCCCGTCGCCATAGCATCCTAAAGGCTTAGCTGGAAAAAAACTCGTTGTAGCTATAGTAGTTAAATTACATGATTTTTTATCATAATGAGAAGCCCCAAAGCTTTGAGCAGCATCTTCAAGAACAGGTAAATTATGTTTTGATGCAATATCATTTATTGATTTAAAATTGGCACATTGTCCAAAAAGTGATGTAGAAATTATTAAATTAGTTTTATCTGAAATTACTTTTTCTATCTCTATTGGGTCAATGTTAAAAGTATCAAATTCAACATCGACAAAAACTGGCTTAGCGCCCAACATAGAAACAGTCTCAGCTGCAGAAACGTAGTTAAATGCTGGCATAATAACTTCATCACCCTCTTTTACCCCTAGCGCCAAAAGAGATATTAGAATCGCATCTGTTCCATTTGCAACTGAAATGCACTTTTTAGATCCACTATATTTCTCAAGTTTTTTTTCCAATAAACTGACTTCTGGGCCTTGTATAAATTGACCATGAGATAAAACCTGGTCAATAGCTTTATCTATTTCGGTTTTAATACGAAAATTTTGTTTCTTTAAATCTATGAAATTCATTACTTAAAAAATTGAAATATAAATAATTTACAGTACAAAATCCTTTATTTTTGATTTTTGAGCTAAGTAGGTGGTCGGTTTTTTACAGGATTTAGAAACCAATGCAGAAGCACCAATAAATGAATTAGCAAAAACAGAGACTCTTTCTGTTATTACTGATTGAAGGCCAAGAAAAACATTATCTCCAATTTCAACATTTCCTCCTATAATTGCTCCCGCGGCAAATAAAACTCTTTTTCCGACCTTTACGTTGTGGCCAATATGAATATATCCGTCCATTTTAGTATATTCACCAATAAGTGTATCTTTACCTAAGAATCCCTTATCAATATTGCACATAGAGCCTATTTCAACATTATTGCCGATTTTCACTTTTCCGTCATGAATGATTTTGTTTAGACCGTAAACAGTTTCTTTAACTAAAAAACCATTACCTCCTATTACAGAGTTTGAACCTATCTCAACATTGTTTCCTATTTCTACTCCAGCCTTTATAACTACATTTTCGTGAAATTTACAATTATTTCCAATTTTTACGCCGTACTCTGATACATAAGTATTTTTTCCAAAATAGTTATTTTTACCGACAGATGTTTTTTTTGAATGTTTTTTAGAAGAGCTATAAGAATTAAATAAAGTCC
>MDTG01076178.1_pt1 | contig 13152 bp, 4 predicted proteins | sample 811421 | NCBI WGS metagenome assembly MDTG01 (sample SAMN05326645, study PRJNA326480) | marine metagenome | isolation source: seawater | place: Pacific Ocean: South East | collected 2011
AGAACACTTGAAGAGGGAGCATGAAAAGCTAAAGAGAAAGCATAGTGGCCGAAAATAGTATTACCTTTACCGTCAAAGCTAAAAAAGACGGTTCATGGAAAATAATTGCAAAAGATGCAAATGCTGCAGCGAGCGCTATTGATAGAACTTCTACTGCCACAGATAGAGCCACTAAAGCAGGAGATAGGTGGAGTAAAGGCAATAAAGGTGTAGCCCAAGCGGGCATGAATACTACTAAAGCCTTCTCCAAGATGAATCAAAGCATGGTGGGCGGAGGCGGTTTAGTAGGAGCCTACGCTACTTTAGCGGCAAACGTTTTTGCTTTAACAGCAGCATTTGGAGTTTTACAAAGAGCAGCAGCAGCGGAACAGCTTGCTGCAGGTCTGGCTTATACTGGAGAAGTAGCGGGTAGAAATCTACCTTATATTGCCGATAGATTAAGAGAAATTACTGGCGAAGCTGTCTCCACCCAAGAAGCTATGTCATCAGTTGCTCTTGCAACTTCTTCCGGGTTTTCGGGAAAACAAATAGCAGATTTAGGTGAGGTTGCAAAAGGTGCTTCTCTTGCTCTTGGTCGAGATATGACCGATGCTCTCAATCGTTTAATACGTGGTGCCGCAAAGCTAGAACCAGAACTATTAGATGAATTAGGTATAATGGTTCGTTTGGATAAAGCTTCTGAAGACTATGCTGCCCAGATTGGTACAACTGCAAGTCAATTAACACACTTTCAACAACGTCAAGCCTTTTTAAATGCAATTATTATAGAAGGTAAGGATGCTTTTTCCGGTGTTGCTGAAGCTATTGAGGTTAATGCATATGATCAGCTTGCTGCTTCTCTTTCTGACTTATTAAAATCATTTGTTACTTTTATAAATAAAGCTCTTGTCCCTATGGTTAAATTTTTCTCAAAAAGTAAATTGGGATTAATTGGAGGAGTTCTTTTATTCGCTAGTACTATTAGAAGTACTCTCTTGCCTGGGCTAACAGGTGCGGCAAAAAGCTTCAAAGAATATGCAGCAACACAGGCCCAAGCAGCCCTTGAAACACAGAAAAATATTACTACTACCGGGGACCTGCCCAAAGCATATAATCAATTATCTCATAGTATAAAAGAAGGCACCGCTTCATATGAGGAAATGGAAGCCGCCAACGCCTCTTTAACCCAATCTTCTACTGATCGTGCAGCTAATCTAACTGCACTTGAGGCACAGGAGGGCACTCATGCTGCAACACTCCAAACTAAGAGAGCGGCTTTGAATGGTGTAACACAAGCACAAGCGCAATTACAAATAACTATGATGTCCTCGATTCAGGCTTCTAGAGCTGCCGCCGCTGCTTCTGCCCTTGATGCGGCTTCAAAATGGAATCTAAAAGGTGCATATACGGGAATTGTTGACGCTGTTAGATGGTATAAACTGGAACTTGCTATGGCTGCGGTTATGAATGGGAAAGCCAGTGTCAGTTTTCTTGGTCTTAAAGCTTTTGTTTATGGAGCAACTCTTTCATTCAGGGCTTTAGGTACAGCAATATTAGTTGCGTTACCTTGGCTTGGCTTAATAGGTATGGCTATAGGAATGGTTGCTGCAAAGTGGGATGATTGGTTCGGTGATGGAGAAACCGTTAAAAAACAGAATGAAATTATTGAGAGTCTTGACCAATTAGACGAGTCTGCAAAGACACTTAAAACTACTTTAGAAAGTATTGATATGAAAGCTGTAAATGCCGAATGGAAGACTTGGGAAGCGACTACAAGGCAGCAAGCAGGAGCCGCTGCGCAAGTAAGAGATCGGTTAATAGAAATATCCCAAGTAGAAGTTGACTCAAAAATGGCCACTCTAGCAGAAAGATTTCGTGAACTAGGCGAGGCGGAAGAGGATGCTAATTATTGGTTAGAGAATCCTATTTTTAATAAGTTATTATTTGGGGTTCCAGGTAAGCTGGCCGCTTCCTCAGTAGCGGGCCTCACAGAAGAAACGAAAAAATTGAAAGAGGCGATTAACGAAGTCACAGTAGCCCAAGTACTTAGAGGTAATGCTGAAGCAATAGTAAAGGCGCGACTGTCGGGAAATGATGAGGAAGTAGCAAGGCTACAAGCGCAGAGAGAAGAACTCAGAGCATTAGGAGAAACAGCCCAAAAAACAGATGTAGATGCCATTCTTGCAAAACCCTCGGAGAAGGAGACAATAGTAACCCTTTTAGATAGTGCAAATTCGAAAGCGAACAGCTTATTAGGGAATCTTGGTAAGATGGCTGAAAAGAATAAAGGCCCTTACGATGCCATTGTTGAAGATCTAGAGCAAATTAGTCTTGCTTTAAATCAGGAGTCGAAAGGAGAGTTAACTGCCGAAGCCACAGAATTACAGAGAGCTCTAAACATGGACGGCTCTGATGCCGAGATTGTTAAAGTAATGGAGAGATTCACTAAAGGTTCTAAAGATCGTGTTAAAGATTTCAACACCTTAAAAAATAACGTAGTTAAGTATAGAGATAGATTAGCGGAATTACCTGGGATTATAGCTAAAGAAAAGCAAGAGTTAAAAAATGTACAACATATGCGAAAGGCCTCCCCTGAGATTCTAGGTCAGATTCAAGTAATGGAGCAGAACCTAGTTAATAAAAAAATGGAACAGTTAGAGACAGAAAGACTAATGATCGTAGCCTTAAAGCAGGAAACAGAGAAAGCAACTAGATTAAAAGAGATCGAGTCAGAAAAGGCAGCAATCAAAGCAGAAAGTAAGGATCAAAGTACAAAAGATTGGGAAATGGCACAAGCCACCGCAGCAGCTCAAAAAGAATCTTTAGGATTTATGAAAAAAGCCCTAGACGCAAATAAGCAGATACTAGATGCTAAAGAAAAGACTCTTCGTCTGCAGGCTCAAGACGCCGCCTTTGCGAAGAGAGGTTCAACAACTCTTACTGCGAAAGAAGAAAGAGATCTTAAAAAGAAAATGCAAGATGAACAGATTAAAGCGATGAACACAGAGTTCGCCATTAAAATAATGGGTATAGACATCGAATACACTCTTTTAGACGCAAAATATGAGTATCTTATAAAACAGGCAGAAATGCTTGGTTTAGAATCTACTCAACTAAAGGCGACAAGAGCCCTTGTTGCAAGCACCAAAACAGCAGTTATAGCGGGAGCAACAGCGCAGCACATAGCAAACGTTAACGAAGCTATGAATCCTACTAAAGACAATGAAAAAGTAAAAAATGAATTCATGGGTGCTAGTTCTCAGGGTGATACTACATATGAGCGTATGACAAATGCTTTTGATGAGGATACGGCAGGATGGGATGAAGCAAAGACAAGCGAAAAAATACAAGCCGTACGTAATATAATGGGTCCAATGATGGAGGACTTAAGAGCTCTCGGACCTGAAGGCGAATTCGTTGCTCAACTAGGGGAGAGTAGTCTCATAATAGGGGAATTATTTACAGGTACTTTCGAGAATATAACTAATACTCTTACGAATTTTGAAACCAAACAAGGTGAGACTTTCGAAACCATGGGAGCTGCCTGGGACGCAATGGAGCTATCTGATAAAGCAGCGATAGTAGGCCAGGCTTTAGGTGCAGTTGCAGGAATGATTGGGCAAATCGCCCAAATGCAAGCTGCAAAGTCAAAAGCTGCTATTGCCGCGGTCGATAAAGAAATCGCAGCAGAAAAGAAACGAGATGGTCAATCTGCAAAAAGTATAGCAAAGATAAAAGAATTAGAGAAAAAGAAAGAAGCAATGAAGCGAAAGGCTTTTGAAACTCAAAAGAAGTTACAATTAGCCCAAGCTGTCATGGCAACTGCATCTGGTATCGCAATGGCACTATCTAGTGCACCGGCTCCTTGGAGTTTCATACTTGCAGGAATGACTGCAGCAATGGGTGCTATGCAGATATCAATGATTTCTGGTATGCAATATGAGGGAGGAGCCGCTCAAACTCCTACAGCTCCTGGAGCTGTAAGTGCTGGAAAGAGAAGAAACTCGGTAGACTTTGCTAAATCACAGTCAGCGGCCGGAGAGCTTGCTTATATGAGAGGAGCATCAGGCATAGGAGGCCCAGAGAACTTCCAAGGTGCATTCGCAGGAAAACGATATAGAGCTGCAGGTGGAACAGCCGGTTATGTAGTCGGAGAGCAAGGACCTGAGTTATTTATGCCAGATAGACCAGGAAGAGTAGTTCCAGCCGATGATACTGAAAATATGGCAGGTGGAAATAATGTAACATTTAATATTAATACTATTGATGCCGTAGGAGTGGAAGAAGTATTAACAGAACAGCAAGGTAATATAATAGGTATGATAAGAACAGCAGCAAATGAATATGGAGACCCCTTTCTAGAAAATATTGATACAAGTATTTACAGTACTCCATTCGCAGGATATAGGAGAGCATAGTGGCATCTTTTACTAGTTATCAGGATACGTTACCTGATCCCAATAATCTTATTTCAACTGCCGGTGCATCAGGCACAGGATCTGCGGGTCCTGGTTATGTGTCTGTCGATCTTGTTTCGGATCAGAAAGTTCTTATAAGCAGAACAAATTCTCAAAGAGTTGCGGCACGTTCAATAGCAGGGCATAAGTGGAATATTAATATTAAATATAATAAACTGACCCTTGCAGATTTTAATCCTGTTTATACATTTTTACTTCAGCGCATGGGGGCAATTCATCCTTTTTACGTGTCTTTACCCCAATATAGAACCCCACAAGATAGTACGTTTAGTACTTTTGTGAATCCAGCTACAGCAAATAATGTAAATTTGTTTCCAGATACAAACCCTACTCAGGGAGCTGCAGGCTCAACAAGTCTATTACTTCAGGGCAGAAGAGATGGAATCTCAGGAGCCGTATACGCAATAAATACACCTAGTACTGCTAATTTTACTACTGCAAGCACTTATACCAGAGTTGCTAGTACTGGAGGTGGAGGTACTGGAGCAACATTTGATGTAACTACAACTGTAGGTAACAGTGTCACACCCACGGTTAAAATAGCAAACCCAGGAAGTGGTTATACCAATAGTAGTAATATAACTATTAACAAAGATTTAATTGGGGCGAGTGCAGATATTACTTTTGCAATTACAATAAATGATGAAAGAACTTATAATTGGAGAGGGCATGGAGCGCCTAGCGTTGGTGATTTATTTACTGTAAAAGACTCCAAAGCAAGCAATCATACAAAAGCGTATATGGTCACCAGAGTAGAGACTTACGATCATTATGATAGTAACTTATCACGGCCTGCAGATTATCAAGTCAGAATTACATTCACCCCCGGCCTAACAAAAAGTATTACTGCTAGTGGTACCCCCAATGATAACGATAGTTTTGTTTTTTATGACCCAAAAGTACGAGTAATAATGCCTTCCGCATTACAAAAGTACTCTTTAAATGTAGATAATCTTTATAATTTTAGTCTTAAAGTAGAAGAAGCCGAAGCATGACAGTAAAAATATTACGACAAATAAATTCAGACGTTTCCGCCAAACTCAGAAGCGGAGACCCGTTCCTATATGCTCATTTAGTAAAATTTGAGAAACCAATAAAAACAGTTACAGGAGCAGTTGCAGAAACTTTTCAAGACTACTCTTATTTGACTGATGCCTCTCACAATATAACTTTTGATGATGGTAGTCAGAATTCAGTAGGTGATTGGAATGGGGCTCAAACTTATGTAGCCGAGCGTTTAACTAAAGTAGGTCAGGTTGCAGAAACTACTCAGGCGAAAGCTACTAGTATGACGTTAACCCTGGACTCAATAGCATTAAATTCAACCGTAGTCCCTACTAGCACTACTATTGTTCATGACTCTAATCCTCAAACTGTAGAAATTAGTGAGAGTTGGATTGATGCAGGTTTTTCGGAAGGCGATAAAATTAGAATTGCATCAGATGATGGTAATAATGGAAAGTATATTATTATTACTGGATTCAGAAATGCCAATAAAACAGTTACTGTCATTTTAGAGTCAGGAGGGGTTTCCACTAGCTCTAATGCCAACTATACTTTTACAATATAAACAGAAGAACATTCTAGTTTATTCGCTGATAAGGGAGAGTCCAGTTACGCTCATTATATAAATAGAGAAGTTTTTGTCTATAAAGCATTATTAGATCCTTCCACTGGAGAAATTATAGGACGATCCGCTCCGCCGATACTTAATAGTACCCAACAAGGTTATGATGATACTTATATAGCAGGGCCGATTTTAATTTTTAAAGGTATAATTGCTAATGTTAAATTAAAAGAAGATCCAAATAAAGTATCAACAATTAGTTGGAACCTTACAAGTCATTGGGGCGACTTTGTAACAGTAAATGGTCGTTTAACTTCAGATACAGAACATAGAGGAATTAATGGACAAGGGCAAACTGATTATGCTGCTCTTATTCGTCCGGAGTATATTAATGATTTTGGATTTATGCACTCCGAACAAGCTCTTAATTTAATTGCAAAATATAAAGCAACAGAAACCAAATATAAATTTAAAAAAACCGGCTTTGCAGGGTTAGGTAGTGGCAAAACTATAGAATACGAGGAATAAGTTGAACGTGAGATAGAATTAAAGTTTAATCTTGATGCTCGTCGCCTCCCAGTAGTATATGGTGTTAATAGGATTGACAGTTTTCCTATTTTTGTTGATTTAGATGCAAAGGAAACTCAGAATGTATATGCTGCATACGCTTTATGTGAAGGGGAGGTAGCAGGTTTATATGATATTTATATTGATGATAAAAGTAGAATTTGTGCAGATGGAAATGATGAGGGCAGTCGAAGCGATGACTCTGATGCAGTAAGTGTTGTTTGTGAAGGTAGAAAGGATAGGGGAGATACTTTAGCCTCTAAATCATTACATACCACAGCTACCTCTTATATACATGCAGGCCCTTTTGGTACTATTAATATCAATGGAGTAGATTATAAAGGCGGTCCACGAGAAATGATGGTCTTTGCTCCAGAAACAGGCTGGCAAAAAATTTCAGATGCACAAAATAATACAAAAAGCCCTGCAACAGGTATACGACATAAATTAGGTCATGTATTTGAAACTCCAATTAATACAAAGTTAATCTTCCACAGAGGAAAACCAGATCAAGAGGCCGATCAAACTTTGGTTCATAAAGCTGCAGCATTAGAAAAAAATAATGCTGGTGATGTAACAACAGCGGGCTTCTTAGTTCAGAGTCAATATTTTGAGGATGAGGATAAATCAAACTACTGGGGACCAAATCATAGATTACTAGATACAGCTTATGTAGTTTGTCATTTTGAGGTTACAGAAGAAGATTTACAAATCCCTGAACTAGACTTTGTAGTTCGAGGACGAATTCTACCTTGTTTCAACTATGACTGGGCTTATAGGGAAGATCCTTTTCCTCCGATAGCAGACCCCGCACATAATAATCCTACTGATTTTCAGTTAGGGGAATCCGTTACATTACATAAAACTAGTGGAGACGCACAAATTGGTTCAGCTATTACTATTGCTGATTTCCATACTTATTATGATGAAGATTCAGACGGTAGTACAACAGGAGATCCCCCTGTAAGTACGGATACAGGAAAACATCAAATTTGGAGATTTGCCTCCGATCCTGGACTAGGAACCACTACTAGCTTTTATATGAAGGGTTCCACAGGTAAACGCTGGTATTTTAATACACACGAACATAAGAATATAACCTCTACTAATATTACAAAGAATTTGACGGCTACTGTTGCTTCTTATTCCAATGGTACCGCTAATGGTACAAAAATTGTACTTAATGCAGGAGGAGACCAAGGGGAGCTCGTTGCAAAAGCAATGGAATATGGCGATGGAATTGCTCCTGTTTTCGCTACCTCCTCCTCTGACGAAGCTAGAGCTAAAATAAACTACTCATTCTTTGTTACATCCAATTCTAATGGTTCTAAAGTAAATTCTTCCACCCTTACACTAGATAACATTTCTAACATACTTCCTGCTAATGGGTGGAATACAGCGGATATCCCTTCCGTACGAGCACCTAAAGCAATAGTTATTCCTGGAGGTAATACAACCGAGGATTATTACTTTGGTATGATAGTGAAGTTGACTCGAACTAAGGATGATGGAACCAGAGTCATTCAGAAGCGTTTAATAGTAAAAAGTAAGAATATTACTTATGGCTCTTCCTCCAGTGCAGTAGTCGCTATTGTTAGTCATGATTGGGATATTGATGCCTCTGGAGACTTCACTTTATCCCCAAATACTGCAGCGGGTCTTGGTGGAGGTACTAGAGTAGCTGATAAAATAGAAATTATTACTAAGCCTGACAATAGAGTTACTATAAATCCCGCCATGCAATTATTAGATTATATTACTAATAAGAGGTATGGTAAGGGGTTAAGCCTTGAAAAAGATATTGATTTAGATAGTTTTAAAACAGTTGCAAGACTTTGTGACACTCGTTCTGATGTTTCTATTATATTTCCTGCGAGCGCTTCCATAAGTGTAGGGGATGTTTATAGGTATGACGATGATGGAGATAATACTGGTAATACAGTATGGCAAGGTACAGTTTCAACCATTTCTTCAAATATTGGATATTCTGGAGGAACATATAAAGAAGTTACTTTTACAAGTTGTATTGGAAAATTAGGACATAAATGGTTTGATTGGAAGGGTTATAACCCAGGAGATTTATTGTGGGAGCCTTTTACGGGAAGATTCTGGGTTAATGCTGAAACTACTTTTAAGACAATTACAGTTCCTACTTCTAATGGCGCGTTTGGACAGGCTATAACTTTATATAGAGTTGGCTCAGGCTCAGGAGCTTCTTCTTTAAATCCTTATGTAGGAAGTTTTGCCTCTCAAGGTGCAAACGCCGCAGATGGTTCAGTTAGTTTTGAAGGCAATCCATTTATTAAATCATGGAGCGGAACAGGATTTACTGTTAATGGCTACTCTCTATATGATGCAGATGATGTTAAATATTGGAGATATATGGGATGGCAGTCACAGAATCAACGAGAAGTAACACGACATCAAGCTTGTCCTGTTCTTGACACTAATACTACTGTTTTTGCTAATATAAATAGTTTATTAGCGCATTTTAATGGAATCTTAAGATACTCTAATGGGAAGTATGAACTTGATGTACAATCAGGCGCTGTTTTAGAGGGATATGGAGCAGACGATACGCGAATAATAAGGGATACTGATATTGTAGGGGCAATCACTGTAGACGATAATGGACAGAAAAACTCTAAGAATACAGTTAGTGTTAACTTTCCAGATCCGCAGCAAGATTATGGTAACCGTGCTGTAACTTATTTTAATTCCACTTATTTAGCTGAAGATAGAAATATCCCTAAAAAACAAGATATAAAAACTCCGCATATTTTAAATTATTTTAATGCAAGAATTAATGCCAAACAATATTTGGATCAAAGTAGGTATGGCAAGAAAATAAACTTTATAATGGAGCCAAAAGGCAATCTTCTTCTTGCAGGTACTATTATACAGGTTTCTTACCCTAGATTCGGATGGGGAAGTGATGATATTCCAGTTGTTGAATTTAGTACTCAAGGTAAAACTACTACTTCCAATCCTCATGGTTTTAAGGTGGGAGATGTAGTTAGGTATGAAGATATTAGTATTCCTCAAGGGCATGGGAGTGTGGGCGCTACAGCTTTCAATAATTCATATTTTACAGTTTCTGAAGTGGTTAATAGTACCTCTTTTAAAACTAATCAAGCAGATGTTGCCACTGTCGCACCAACAAGTACCATTACTTTAGGAAAAGTATATAAAAAAGGCGAATACTACAGAATTTCTAATCTAAATATGCGTGAAGACTGTGCTGTTCAAGTAACTGCAGTTGAGCATAATGACGAATCCTTTTTAATTTCAAAACGAAAATCAGATATTACAGGTATAACTGGTACTAGTGTTCCCGTCTTACCAGCTCCCGGAGCTCCGACTAATCTAGCAGTTTCTGTTGATGCTGACAATGAAAAGTTTGTTGTTTCATGGACTAATAATTCTGATTGTTTTAAGAAAGATGGAACAACATGGAATACAAATTTTAATACTGAGATCTGGAGTAATTATGTAGGATCTTTTTCTGGTGTTTCATCCATAGCACCTGTTTCAGGTATAACTCCTTGGACAGGAGGAGCCAGCCAAATAGATGAAGAAGGCAAAAGAGGCTGGCTAGATGGGGTACAAAACTCTGGCACATCTGGAGGAATAACTAAGTTCGAATATACTCCTATGGGCTCTGGAGATCAACCAAGATATCACTGGATACGGCACGTAAAAGAGGTAAATGTACAAGGGCCCAATGGTACAAGTGTTAGAACAGTTGCGAGCCCTTGGCACCCAGTATCGGGAAATGGTATATCAGGTACAGTAACAAAGAGAAGAGAAGTAGGGGAAGTATCTATAGTTTCTACCAATGGAGTGATAGTTTTTTATGAAGGTAAAGATAGAACCAATCCTAGCGGAAATCTAACTTTTAGAGTTACTCCTAGTAATCTGGCGAATAATAAAGTCTGGCAATACCAATATTGGATAAGTACTAATATAGATGGTAATGCAGCTACTAAAGACTATATTCTTAGTGGCAGTGATCAATCCAGCGCTAGTAATACTTCTAATCAATATAAAGGAAAGCATAATTACACTAACGGTAGTAATGCGGCATATGATGACTTTACACTAGATGCAGCCTTCGAACCTAAATCCCCTGCTGATAATCCAGACCGAGACTCGGTAACTTTATATGTAAATGTATTCGAATTAGATGACACTAATGGAGTACCTGCAAATGCTGAAGAAGCAGCCAAGGATAAAATATCTTTAAGTGCTATAGACATCGGCAAGCCCGGCTATGAGGTAGATTTTAATAATGCAACCCATACTTTTTATGCAAATGAAGATGGTACAGCAGATGCAACTGAGTTCGGTGGTTGTACCCCCACAGTATATAGGCTTTCTGCGCAGGGACCACAACAATTAACATATGCTCCCTTTACTTCTAGTGTGGCAGATAATACTTTTAGTTATGGTGATACTAACAATGAAACCACAGACCAGGATCCTAGCGGTAGTGCCATTCAAACCAATGGTATTACTGGAACAAATTGTACACCTGTATTAACTACTAGTAACGGTAAAATTACTTTAACATCAGATACTAATGGTATTATTAGCGGTACTACAACTCCTTTTTATGCAAGTGTTTTACTGAGAATACTAGATAATAAACAGTTAAAGGGAAATAGAATCGGGGATGAGGCTAGAATTAAGTTTCAGACCCTTACCTTTTCAAAGATACCAAAGTTAGTACGAGACGGTACTACCTATGTAATTGATGTAGCTGATAGACAAGAGCCAGGTTCTGGGGTTACTTATAATCCTGCAGTACATGATTATATTGATGATGCTACTCATGCTGCTTGGATTAATGATAATAATTTATGGGCTTCAAATGAAAGCACAACCAATCAATATGCCCAGGAAGGTGCACTTGCTGTAATCGCTAAATCTGCTGACGGGTTTATACGACCAAATGATATTTTAGTAATTACTAAGAGTGGACAAGAGAGCGGTTCAAGAATTTATATAGGTAGTGGAACAAATAATTCGAGTTCAGTCACACATTCTAATTGGAGTTCAAAAGTTACTGAAAACTTTAAAGGAAGTGTAATTGTTCCAGGCACACTTTCTGCGTCCCCCCTTGCCGCCAATACCACACTTACTAATACCTTAAAGGTTGGTAGTCGTATAGTTGTGGGTACTACCGATGATAGCGGGAATCAGGTTGCGGGACAAATTACTACACCAAATAAATCAGCCCCAGGTAGTTTTGTAGCCGCTCCAGATACAGATGATGGTATATTTATTGGCCATGCACAGAAATCGGGATCTAGTGGTAATAATGACTGGTATCCTGTACTTGACATTGGGGACGGAACAAACTATCTTCGTTATAATGCCGTTGATGGCTTCCAGCTTGGAGGAAGTATGGCAGTAGCCGCTGCTGGACAGACAGGAGAGTCCACAGCAATAATTTACCAAAGAGCTACTAGTACTCCTACAGAACCGGCAGATAATGCGACTACAATAGCAGCTGCAATTAGTGGAACTAGTTGGACTGTTACAGTACCTGCTGGAAGTAATCAATTATATGCATCTTTTGGTAGAAGAGCTGCACACACATCAGCACAGGGCTCGACTACTTATTGGGTTTGGGAAACTGCCGTACAATATGATGCAACAGATGGTACTGATGGACAAAGGTCCTATGTACAATATGTTTACCAGAGAACTACTTCAGGGAATAATATAGACGGTCAAGTTCCTACTAATAGTAATCAAACTTATGCAGACCCTGTTAATGGAGTAGCAAGTGGTAGTAACTGGGCAACAACTAACCCAGGATTACAGGCTAATGGCGACAAAATTTGGATTTCACAACGACGTTATACGTCTGATGCGGCCGCCCCTCAAGATTCAGGGTGGTCAACCGCTGTAATATACTCTTGGAGAGTAGATGGATCAGATAGTACAGCACAAGGGCAAGCAGGAACTCCAGGTCCGGGAATGTTTCGTATCTCTACTGGAACTACTGCTACCATAAACGAACAATCTATTACTACCGGATTATTGACTGCCGCAACAGGTAGGGGATACGCTATTCTTGGAGACCATGCCATAGTAGTTAATAGTAATAATGTTACTAAAGCATATAGATGTATACTAACTACTACTAGTGTTAATCACTATAATACTCAGAATGCGTCAGGTAATGTTTGGCAAGAAGCTAGTGCTTTCTTTGGCGGGGATATTATTGTTGATGGAGGAGTTTCGGCACAAGCATTAACAATAGTTAGTAGCGAACCGGCACAAAATGCAGGCACTCAACCCCGAGCCGCAGGAATTTTTATGACAGGGGACAAAGGTACCGCAAAAATAGAGGTAAAAGAATGGGATTCTGTCAATAGCACGTATAAAGATCGAGTAAAAATTGGTTATCTAGGTTCATAGTAACCACCTCAAAAATAAAACTTGACTAAATATGTCCTTTGAGATATAATTCTAGAATGGAGAATATACATGACTGCAGCAACCTATGACTTAGTGATCGATCAAGGATCCGACTTTGCCATTGACTTA
>MDTG01169212.1_pt1 | contig 13152 bp, 10 predicted proteins | sample 811421 | NCBI WGS metagenome assembly MDTG01 (sample SAMN05326645, study PRJNA326480) | marine metagenome | isolation source: seawater | place: Pacific Ocean: South East | collected 2011
GCTGGTGCAATTAAGACTCCGTCTTCCATCAGCGTAATTTTCTCGGATCGTTCAGAAGTAGCGCCCCGAATACCAATATTTGGTCTGAGCCCATACCCGTCTTCTTCTCGAATATAGATGCCCGGTACGGTTTTAAGAGCCTGATTGATATCGTCGATCGCCTCTGTCTTTAATTGCTCTTGGTTTACGACGTAGCCTGACCCAGGTAATGTCTGAGCACTTTCCTTTTTGCCGATGATCTCAATACTGTCTAACAAATAACCTTCCACATCATCTGCTAAAACTGTGGTGGGCATGCTCACACAAGCGGCAACGGCTAGAGCCAGTTTTTGTAATTTTAAATTCTCCAATTTCATTTTTACCAAATTCCTTGTATTGTTAATATAAGTGAGAATCAATCTCAATAATTAAGTTCCCATGATAATGAGAACGACTTTCATTTGCAAGTATTTTTTTTTATTTCACCGGATCAATCAGGAATCAAAGTTTCTCCGTGGTTAAGAATGATGAAGCGATCAGGTTTGATGTTTCTCCGTTCGAGTTCTGACCGCAATTTTTCGGGTGGTTCTCTCAAAGGCTCAGTGGACAACTTAAATGTGCCCCAATGAATAGCTATCGCAGTTTTAGCCTGCAAATCTTGAAAAATATTTACTGCTTCTGTGGGATTTACATGATTACCCTTCATAAAGGCCCGCGGAGCATAAGCTCCTATCGGAATAGCGGCAACGTCTGGAGACCCTAAATTCTTTTTTATTTCTTTGAAATCACTTGAATATCCCGTATCCCCAGCAAAAAAAAACTTAAAATTTTCCGATGTAATCATCCAACTAGACCAAAGAGTTTTGTTTCTATCGAAGAAAGTTCGGGCAGACCAGTGATGTGCTGGTGTCGCTATAAACGTTAAGTCATCTGTTTGCACTTGATCCCACCAGTCAAGTTCAAAAACTTCAGTAGCACCAACACTTTCTAAAAGCTTTTTTAGCCCAAGTGGAACAAAAAAAGTGGTCGTTTTGTTCCTAGTGGCAAGATACCTCACGGTTTTTAAATCTAAGTGGTCATAGTGACTGTGAGATATGACAACGAAGTCGATTTCTGGTAATTCGTTTAACGCGAAAGCTGGAGGAACGATCCTCCTGGGGCCTATCAAACTAAACGGGGAAGCTCTTTTAGAAAAAACTGGATCCGTTAATATCGTTTTGCCCCTAATTCGCACCAACAGGCTTGAATGACCGATCCATGTCAAACTTGGACGCGAGGTCTTTGACTGACGCTTTTCATGGTTTAATGGAAACCCCTCCGTTTCGGCAGGATCGGCAGGACGGAGCAAAAAGTCAACGAAAAATGAGAATAGCTCTGCGAAGTTTTTCGAATTTTCTTTACCGTTTGAGTTATGAAACGACGCAGAAATCCTATTAAATTGTTTTGATTCCAGATACGGTTCATCGTTTGTGAAATGAGAACAACCTTGCGTCAAAAATAAAAAAAAAAATTAATATTTTTTTCTTAAACTTATACGTATTTGTTAGAAAGTTATTGGACATATTATTAACAAAGGTTGGACAAAGGTTATCTATATAACTCGTTTCTCGAAAATTAAGGATACACGGTTAACTAAAAATTTCAAAATTAAAAAAACTGTTAGGATTATTAGCCCTTAAGGAAATCGCGAATAATACAATTAAGTGGTTTTTTCAATTGTGGTGCGTATATTCGGAAATCTTTAATTAATCTTTTTATGTCTACACCTATGTGTTTTAACTCAACAAAATGCCCTACGGTCCAAAAGTCGGCGAAATCTGGCGAGACCTCAAAGTGAAACTGAATACCCATTACCCTTTTCCCATACGCGAAGGCTTGGTTTTCCGTAGTTTCATTAGAAGCTAAATGAGCGCACCCTCTAGGTAAATCAAATGTATCCTTATGCCAGTGCAAAACGTGAACATCTTTTAAATACCTAATACAAGATTCATTCCCTATCGCAGTAAGTTTGATCTTGTCCCACCCAATCTCAAATTTTTGTCCAGTGCGAATATCAGAACCTAATGCTTTCGCTATAAGTTGAGCGCCCAAACATATACCTAAAGTGAATTTCTCAGTTTTAACTCTTTTTTCCAACCCTGCCAATATATTCTTAATTAACGGAAAGGCATCGTCATCATTTACACCTATCGGTCCTCCTAGAACTATAACTAATTCACATTCAGAAAACACATGTGCATTTTCTGCAAAATTGGAAATGTGACAAAATTGTATGTGATAGTCCCTTGCAAGTATCCTTTCAATGTTGCCTAGGCTTTCAAATTGAATGAAATATAGGACAAAGCATATTTGTGAGGGGGTTGACCTACCGTTTACCATGATAAAGGCAGGCTGGGTTTATATACTGCATATTAGGCGCTACGCTTTAGTTTATCGTTTGAGATTTCTATTTTATACTAATAAGTACAAAAGCTAAAAAACTTGAAAATCTCGTTCATCAGGAAGCCACCGCAAAGTAAAACCTTACATAACCTCGTTAGGCTACGACTTCAAAAACGTTATGATTGAGCGGGTGAACCTTTTGCAAGAAAAAATGAGTTATCTCGAATATGAAGACTACTGAAATGTTTCAGGACTGGAAAACAAGAGAGATAAAAGTTTATATTAAGGTGCATTTTTTATTCCCATTAGAATTATTTCAACATTGATACGTCTCATCAAGTTAATACACTAAAATTTTTTTAACCCAGTACTGCGAATTTGAATAGGTAAATTGGTTAGACTTGGGTCAAGTCTAACTTTTGTCACGATGTCGTTCTAAGAGAAATTGATTAGGTTTAGAAACACTTTCAAGTTCACTATAAATAAATTGTCGATTAAAAACTCTTCTCTTTAATAGCCTCTTTGAACTTATTCCATAACTTATTGATGCGACTTTCAGACAAAAGAGTGACCTTTAAAACCGCTGTTTTCCTATCATATTGTGAAGAGAAAACTACAAGCGAATCGATAATTTCCATTTTATTGACAATCAAGTGCTCTTGTAATTTTCTAGCAATCTTTCTCTTGTTGTTCTCCGTAGATGCCTCTGTGTCCTGCATAGCATCTTCTAATCTACTAAAAAAAATCTCTTTATTAATTTCGTTATCAAAGTATGTTAATAAATTCTTTTTTCCCTCCGCAATCGCCAATAACTCTGCATTTTTTAAAGCCGATGGATGATCTATTTCGACATCTATAGAAGAGAATGTAGCTAATTCCAAAAATTCTCCCTGACTATTAAATTTGATAAATATCTGTCCAGAAGTTTCTGCCACATAGTGCTGTATTTGTTCGTGCATGGATAGATTACGAAACTCTGCACACGAAGAAATTAAAAGAAGAAATAGAACGGTTAAAAATTTAGCATTCAACACTTGGTATTCATCTTTGATTAGATTCTTAATTATAAGATCAAAGTATGCTCAGTAAGCTACAATTTTTCTCTCTCAAGAAGGTTTGGAAAAATCCTAGCCCAAATTAAAACAATAAGTATCGTTCCGATAGAACCTATTACGATTGAACCTACAGGACCAAAAAACTCTGCTGTCAAACCAGATTCGAATTCTCCAAGCTCGTTTGATGCGCCGATAAATATTGCATTTACCGACGACACCCTTCCTCGCATCGAATCGGGTGTTTCAAGCTGTATAAGCGTCATTCGGATTACTACACTAAAACTGTCCGCTGCCCCTGCCAAAACCAGGGCCAAGATAGAAAGGATGAAATTGGTGGAAATGCCAAAAACTAACATCGAACACCCGAAAATACCGACCGCAATGAATAGTTTTTTCCCAACTTTTCTTTGCATCGGCCATTGAGCAATGAGTAACGCACAAATCAGAGCGCCGACTGCAGGAGCTGCACGCAAAACACCTAATCCTTCTGGACCCACATAAAGTATATCTTTAGCGTAGATAGGAAGAAGTGCAGTTGCACCCCCTAATAGAACAGCAAAGAGATCAAGAGAAATCGCGCCAAGCAAAGTTTTATTTTTCCAAATAAAACTTATACCTGCGAACATATCGGAAATATGAAGTTTATTTGAGCTCCGTTTATGTGAATACGATATAAAAAATGTGAGAAATATTGAGAAAAGTATTAGTGCTGTGCATATGATATAAACAATCTCAGGACCTAAAAAATAAAGGAACCCTCCTATCGCAGGGCCGATTATTATCGCAGTGTGCATTCCAGTTGAGCTAAAAGCAACGGCATTCTGCAGAATTTTCCTCGGAACCAATGATGGCGTCAGAGATTGTTGAGCAGGCATTTGAAAGGAACGAGTCAGTCCGAGAAATAAAGCCATTAAAAAAATGATATCTCTTGAGATGATATTTTGAGCCGTGGTTACATAAAGGCATGCTCCGACACCAGCCTGTATAAAAAGGCACAAGCAAATGATATGGACGCGATTATATCGGTCTACCGCTTGCCCAGCTGGAAGTGCAAAAAGTAAAGCTGGTAAAAATTGAAAAAGTCCAAAGAGACCCAAATCGAGCGCACTGGCAGTAATATCGTAAAGTTGCCATGCAACCGCAACAGTAAGAATTTGATAAGCGGATATCCCTAAAAACCTAACGCACCAGAATACACAAAAGCTTTTGTATAAAAATAGTTCTCTAAAATTTGAAGCCAAAACCTTCTCAGACAGCCAATTTGAATTGTCGACTATGAATTATAAAATACAAATGAATTTTTTTCTTTGTTTTAGTAATTAGGCGAGCCTAATGAACCCGTTTAGGCTGAATTAACAGTCGTTAAAAATTAAATAAACCTTTGAACGATTATTTACGAATGAATCAATTTTTAATTTTATTTTGGATAGTATCCACTACCACATATATAGTTTCCAACAAGAGTATAGAAAATTGTTTTAGGATGTTCTTTTGTGGATAATGAACCGTTTTTCGTGGGTCTCCCAAACATAAATGAAATTTCTGAAATCTTACCCTCTTTAACATTCTTGGATATAATTTCAAAAATTTTCTTACCGTCGGAGGATACAAATTGTTTTGCATCAGTCCCTGCGATAAAAGGGTGTGCTAACTGAATTCCGTTTAAGTCCCAACAAAAAGGATATAAATCCTTAAATGCTAGGCCTCCCACACCGCCGGCAGTGATCATAGTGAATGCAACAGTTTTATTCGACTTAACCAGATTCACTGTTCGTTCTAAAATTTCCAGAGCTTCCGCTTTTGTTCCGAATTTATCGTCCTGGGAGAATGTAGTTTGATGGGCAACTAAAAAAATTGCAAACAAAAGGGAGATAAAATTTTTCACAATAGCATCCATTTCCATATTTTATTGATAAAAACCGCTTGCGCAGACATGATTCCCTACTCTAGTGTAGAAGCTCGTCTTTTTGGCAGATTTGTTGGATTCCTTTCCCTCCCTTATACGTGGGAAAACATAGGATATTTTACTTATCTTCCCTTCCTGCGCGTTTTTTAGCATCATCTTGGCGACTTTAACCCCATCATCCGTTACCACGTCTATGAGCGACCTACCCAACTGGGAGGGATGAGCCATCAATACCCCTTTATTATCTAAACAAAAAGGATACAGATCTTTTTGGTGAAAGCCAGTGCCCGGTATAGTTATCATGGTTAATGCCATAACTTCGTCAACTCTCATTAAATTAACTGCTCTCTCCAGCAGAGCCTTCGCCTCAGCCTCCGTCCCCATCTTCGAGTCTACGGCATTCACACCGCCAGCCATTAAAGCGAACAAAAATAAAAATAAAAGTTTCCCTTTTTCTCTCATGACCAAACCTTTCAAAACAACAATATATTTATCTGACAGTCTGCTGACAACTTGCCGTTGCTAATTACTATGGATTCTAACAAATGCTGGAGGATTTTAAAACTATGTAAAAATTTTGCCGACTAATTTAGTGACTTTCATCCTCAGCGTTTTTATAATTTCAGAATGGAAATTCAAAATATAGTTTTATGGAATATGATTACATAATAGTTGGGGCAGGCACTGCTGGTTGCGTACTTGCCAATCGACTATCAAAGAATAAGAATAATAACGTCCTGTTGATAGAGGCTGGAGCTAAGGATGACTATTTTTGGATCGATATTCCAGTTGGGTATCTTTTCACTGTCGGAAATCCTAAAACAGATTGGTGTTTTAAAACAGAACGTGATCCTGGTTTGAACGGACGTAGTCTTAATTATGCGAGGGGAAAAGTATTAGGAGGGTCTTCCTCAATCAATGCGATGATTTACATGCGGGGGCAAAGTAATGACTATGATTATTGGAAGTCTTTAGGGAATAACGGCTGGGGTTGGGACGATGTTTTGCCGATTTTTAAAAAATCTGAGGACTATCAACATGGCGCGGATCATTTTCATGGTAGCGGTGGCGAGTTACGAGTTGAGGAACGTCGTGTGAATTGGGAGATACTCGATGCCTGGCGAAATGCAGCCGAAGAGTGTGGTATTGAAAAAATTTCTGAATTTAATAGGGGAGATAACTCTGGATGTGCTTATTTCCAAATGAATCAAAAGCGAGGGAAAAGGTGGAGTGCTACTAGCGCTTACTTAAAACCGATCATAAACAGAAAAAACTTAACTATTCTTACGAAGACCGTAGTTCATCGAATTAATTTTCAGAAAAATGACTCCGTTCAATCGGCTCGATCTGTTGAAATCAGGTCGAGGAATGATACGTCGGGAAAAGCAGAAATTTTCGCAAAAAAAGAAATTATTCTTTCGGCGGGTTCAATTGGCTCACCTCAGCTACTACAGCTATCAGGAATAGGTAATTCTAATAATCTTTCTAAATTAGGAATAAAGTCAGTGATGAATTTACCGGGCGTTGGAGAAAATCTTCATGATCACCTCCAACTACGAAGTATCTATTCCGTGGAAAATACAAAAACTCTCAACAGTAGGTTTAACTCTATTTTCGGAAAAATATCCATGGGGCTAGAGTATTTGATATTTAAAACTGGGCCGCTGACAATGCCTCCGTCCCAACTTGGAGCGTTCGCAAAAAGCCATAGCTCGAAAGCCCATGCAAATCTCGAGTGGCATGTTCAACCTCTTTCGTTAGATAAATTCGGGTCTCCACTACACAAATTTGATGGTATCACTCCGGCGGTATGTAATTTGCAACCTACCAGCAGAGGCTCAGTACAAATAACAAGCTCTGAGCCGACTGATTATCCAAAAATAGTATTAAACTATCTATCTTCACGTGAAGACGAAGACATTGCAGTGTCAAGCCTCAAATACACCAGAAGAATTATGAAAGCAAAATGTCTTGAACATTTCCGTCCGCAGGAAATACTACCAGGCCCCGAGATTGAGTCGGACGTCGCTATACTGGACGCTGCCAGAGAGATTGGGACAACTATTTTCCATCCTGTTGGTACCTGTAAAATGGGCTCCGACAAAATGGCAGTTGTAAATGACAGATTAAAGGTTCATGGCATAAATAATTTACGTGTAATCGACGCATCAATAATGCCTCGTATCACATCAGGTAATACAAATGCCCCTACGGTGATGATTGCGGAAAAAGGTGCAGATTTAGTACTACAAGATTCTAATTCTGGTTTTTAATCCTTTTGAAAACCGGTTTGATAACAATCCTGCCACTAGTATTAATTTAGTAAAAACAAAAAAAAGAATCCAAGCATTACAACAATAAAAACGGCTTGCCAATAATTCTTCATCTATACATGCCTAAAAAAAGTAATTTAAGATTAGTCGTCTGGGAGGAACGTAGGGATAAATTATACCTTTTGCAACTGTTGAAAAAATATCTAGGAGCGAATACTTTGAAACTGATTTTCATTTTGCTACGATTCGTTTCGCCAGTGTCAATCAATGCAAATTAAAAAAAAACACTAAAAGATATCCACTACTATCTACAACTTTTTGTTTGTATCAGTTCGTTACAACCAAATTCTACTTTCTTACTATCTTATATCCTTTAAACAAACTTTATGATTGTACTTGTTTCTATCCTAATTTGTTTTGCACTCATTTTAAACATGCAACGAGCCCGAGTTTCTATCTGTTCAATACTTAAAAAACTTCCTGTTTGCGTTAATAGGTGCGAACATTTTTACTTCAATTAACCGGAGTTGTGTAGATTCCAGTTTCTGATCCTACGCAGAAATTAACAATTTCTTTAATGATTAAAGCAGTCGCAAGTCTCAAATCACGATTACAAACCCCTTCGTAGGACGGCAAGAAATGAATATCCTCCTAATTTTTTTTTTAGTTCCATGCTACATTCTTTATTATGTTCGAAAATATCTGTAATTTCTGGTTCAGGAAAAATTTGAAAAAGATTTAAAAAGCCAATTAATGGGCTCTTCACAATCGTAGGCCACCAATCAAATTTTCCAAAATCTACTATGTGCACAGTACCCCCTGGGGGTAATTGTTGAAAGACATTCATTAATACCTCCTTCGGTCGTGGGATAGATGACAGGGAATATGAAAAAATAAATCGATCTATCTGCTCATCAAAAACGTATTCATGGGCTAGTCCAGAGATTACCCTTATATTTTTTTCTAACCCTTTTGCTTTTAAAAACTTTCTTATAGATTTAAGCTTTTCCTCAGGATAATCAAATCCAATCAAATTTACATTCTGATTTCTTTTAAATAGTTTTATTAAGTTACTGCAACTACCACATCCAATTTCACAAATTGTTTCCCCTCCCCTAGGATTTAACTCATCTAAAAAAGTATTCTCCCCATAGCAGAACAATGGTTTTGTAAAGGAATGAAACGATTTAAATATAGGTGATTTCTCAGATTTTGCCATTAAATAAAAAACTTCGAAAAAGAAGGGTACATTTACAAGGATTAAGTTTTACATCATAGTACGCCTCTTTCTAAATTAAAGAAATGATTACTTAATCATGGATAAAAAACTCTTCATAAAAACTAATTTTTTAATTTTTATAAAAAGTTCGCACATTCTAATCACCAATCCGCAGTTAGGGGATTTTTTCATGAGTTTTATAAAGGAAATTCTTTAATATTTATGCGCTAATGTTTATTTTTCCCATTCCTTACTTTCTCTACCTGCAACTTGGCTTTTTCTATCGGTTTATTAAAAAAAATAAAAATAAATAAGATAGTTGATCTATCCCCGATTGCATAAATATAATTGTATGGCTAATTAATCTATTAAGATCACCTTGTTTTTAAACAAAAAATGCAGATAATTCAACTTTTAACGCTAAGTTATCCACAATTTTGTGCACATATAAAATTCCGAGAGGACTTCACGAGTTTTCAACAAAATCTGTTTATAACTCATAACATTTTTTTAATGTTTGGTAGTAACATTAAGCTGAGGTGGATTGGAAAATTTTTGACCACTTTTTAATTTTAAATTTTTGTTGACATCTATACAAATTTTTACTAGTGAAATAATAACTGTGCATTGAATTCTTAACCAATTTATCACCTTTCCTAATTTTTCAATTTTATTTGTCAGTCAAACTATCACCGGATGAGGCCGTCCTGCAGACATAATTAATTGGTAAAAATAGATGCAAAAATTATATGGCTTGTTTACACTAAATCCCGGTTAAAACAGCTCTGATAAAGGCTTTACAGTCTTCTCTCATATTGCTCTTCAAACTTTACGAGCTCAAACTTTACCATCTCAAGTCAAAAAGGGGTCGTTTGATTACCTAATATGTTCCCGTTTTTTTTCATTCAATCAGAAAATATGCGAAAAAAGCAAAATAAGATTTTGGACAACTATTCATCCTTTTGCTTTTTACTATGATCGCCCATTAAAGTAATTTTAGATACCTGTATTACCTATTTGCTTAATTGATATGAGCGGAGCTGTACCAACGCAGTTGAAATCAAAAATCTGAAAATACGTTCCTTAACAAAGCTCTTAATTCAATACTCCAGTAACACCATTGAACGGAAAATGTAGCAAAGTTATGCACAGAAAAAGGGATTTTTGCCGAAGTATTTGTAAATTTTTAAAATGTTCTAATCTTTTTTTTTAATTGTTATTAATCGGTTAACGGCTTATGAAGTTTAATACAGTAAAAACAAGCTAATTAAAAATGCATCGCTTAAAAATTATAGAATTTTTTTCAATTAACCCCCCCCACACAATAGAGTTTTCTAAAAACAATTCTACAAATACGTCGTGATTATGAGATTTTTATACTGGTATCCCTAAATAATTTTCGGTGTGTTTTTATACGCATATTAATGGTAAATATCTTGACTGTTTTTGAGCGCATAATGGTTATGATACTGATTTATCTCCAAACGTGTAAAATAATTATCTTCCTAATGTCAAATTGTTTGGAATTTCGGGATTTGAAAATTTGAGTGATTTTAAAGAAAATTTGATTAAATTGTGCAACCGCTTTACCAATTCACCTATCTCAGTTTTTGTGGCTCAACGTTATCAGCCTTAGTGCTACCAAAGTCCTATCGAAATTTCTCGCCAGAGATTCCACATAATTTACGTTTCTGGAACACATAAATTCTAAGAGCTTTGATCTCAACCCGTCGATAAGTTAGTACCAGTCATTATTACTAAAAATATTCAAATATTCTCTGATTTAGAGCCAAAACTGTATATTATCAAAGTTGCAGAATAATTTTTTTAATAATGATTCAAAGAACGATTCCTCTAACTAGAGAAGCATGGTTGCTTTTTGCTGTTGCTGAGATTGAACCAATTTTTTACGAAAAGGGGTATCGCATACCCGACGTACGGGTATCTTGCGCTTTTCCTAGTGGATCGAGGAGAAGCTCAATTGTTGGTCAATGCTGGGGTACATCTTGCTCTTCTGATGGTATAAACGAAATCTTCATAACACCAAAATATGATAAGACTATCGATGTCCTCGATACATTGACTCATGAACTTGTTCATGCTGTAGACAATTGCGAACACAAACATGGTGCCGAGTTCAAAAAAATAGCTTTATCTATCGGACTCGAAGGGAAAATGATACATGCATCGGCAGGAGCAGAGCTTAGAAAGAGGTTGTACTCAATAGGACGTAACCTAGAACAAACATATGGTTACTATCCTCATGGAGCAATGCATTTCCCTTCAACAGAAACGTCATCAAATAAACGACTTCACCCAAAGGCGACTTGTCCAAAATGTAATTACTCTGTCGTCCTCAGTCTCAAGTCTATAGAAATGGGACCTCCCATTTGTCCTAAAGACAATGTTCTTATGTTGAAGCAAGGGAGGTGGTGATTAACCGAAACAACACAGGTCTACGTCCATTTTTTGACGTGTCCTCAAGCTGAAATAGTCGTACTGGTGTTCTTTAATATGATTTTGCTAGCATTATTTTCCAATTTAGTAAAAAAAATCCCCCGACGGACCCGCCGAGAGGATTTAGTCAAGGCCAACTGCACCCGTCTGGAAATAATATTAGTGGTTAATCTTTTCCTTTATAGACCAGACCGTCGTCATGACATCTACAATCAGTGCGTTGACAAATCAGATGGTTCTGGACATGAGCAGTTACCACCATTATCGAACCTATAACAGTAAGTATCTTTTCTCCCGTTTGACCGAAAATATCATGACCAAAAGTAACAGCCAATACTAAAACTAATAAACCAGTGAATCCAATAGTAATAATTTTGCGACTCTTATGTACTTTTCCCCCTTTAAAAAGAGCAAAACTACTTATCGGGATTATTAAAAACAAAAGAACGAAATGTACAGTTTCATCTCCAGGCAAAACCTCCATCATCGTGGGATATAGAATTAAAATGGCAGGGAAAAGCAAGCAATGAAGCGCGCACAAAGCTGAAACTACAATTGCTGACTTGTCTGCATAAGTTTGAAGATTTTCCATACCATCGTTACCTACTGAGGTTCTCTTATCAGAAAAATTTCTTAACTCCTATCAACACCGATTGTCCCGGTAGTGGAGCAAAGTAACGAACTGCTTCGACCGTTGTTGCGGAAAACGCTAATTCGTTGGTAAGATTATACCCCTTTAAAAAGATGCTCCAGTCATTTTTTAGTTGATATTGTGCATACAAGTTGAGAAGTTTGTAACCATTTGTTTTTGAAATCTCACCCAATCCTCGATTTCCCGCATAGATGTAACGAAACTCTGGTCTTATGAACCAGTTGTTCCCCGAAATATCTGCATATAAACTTATCCGTTTGGGAGTTATTCTCGGTAGATAATCCGAGCTATTTTTCCTCTTTCCTATCACCTGATCGTAAGAAAGCGTTGGTGTTATGGTAAGGTCATCAAGAATGATTCTTCGAGACGCTGAAACCTCAATTCCTTTGAAATCTGAGTCCACGCCTGTGTAGTTATAGATTTCAACTTCCTCAACCTCAGATTCTTCCTCACCATGCTCCTCTTCCCCATGCTCTTCCTCGTGCTCTTCCTCATGATGGTGATGCTCCGCATAAAAGAGATCAGTGCCTGACCGAACGAGTGTTATGTAGTTTTTGTAGTCACTTAAAAAAACATTGGCTCGAAAGTTAAAACCGCTCCCCTCGTAAGATAAACCAACGTCGTAATGTTTACCAGTTTCCTTCTTCAGACCGATATTCCCTTGCTCATAAAGATTAGTAGTGTGGTGTACCCCACCAGTGAATAATTCGTAAAAGGAAGGAGCTCTTTCGACATAACTTGCTGAACTGTGTATCTTGAAGGACTGTCCTAGGTCTTGTGTAATACCGAAAGAGACTGAAACTGGGGTATAGTTTTTTGTTTGGCCTTCCTCAGCGTGAACTTCACCGGCAGTCGTGGTGTTGCCAAACTCTTCAATCTCGTGAACCCTAGATGCCTTAGCTTCAACGTCATCAATTCGGGCACCAAACTCATAAAGGCGGCTATCTACCTTCTTGTACTGATAAGTAAACAACCCCATAGATTTATTTTCTGTAGTAGGAAGTGGCCCTAAATTAGCATGCTCCTCGTGACCCTCTTCCTCTTCATGCTCTTCTTCATGCTCTTCTTCATGAGCAAAAGCAATCACAGGATTTCTAGAATTGATTAACTCAAATCCAACGACGCCACTCAATCCACTTTGTGTTTCGGTAAAAAGTTCAACTCTTGCGTTCGTACTATCTCTCTTATATTTCGTTTCTAAGAAATTCAAGTCAAACTCATCATGTTGA
>MDTG01422780.1_pt1 | contig 13152 bp, 11 predicted proteins | sample 811421 | NCBI WGS metagenome assembly MDTG01 (sample SAMN05326645, study PRJNA326480) | marine metagenome | isolation source: seawater | place: Pacific Ocean: South East | collected 2011
GGCCCTTTTGTAAAAAAATTTGAGAATAAGTTTTCAAAAAAAATGAAAAGAAAATTCGGAATTGCTGTAACAAACGGTACATCTGCGATTGATGTTGCTGTTGAGGCTCTTAATATTAAAAAAGGAGATGAAATTATTTTACCAACATTTACAATCATATCTCCTATTCTTCAAATCATTCGATCTGGTGCTAAACCAGTATTAGTTGACTGTGACCCTGAGACGTGGAATATGAATGTAAATCAAATCGAGGCAAAAATAAACTCCAAGACTAAGGCAATCATAGCTGTTCATATTTATGGTTTACCTGTTGACATGGATCCAATTTTAAAACTTTGTAAAAAATATAAACTCAAATTGATTGAGGATGCTGCAGAAGTGATAGGACAAACCTACAAAAAAAGACAATGCGGATCGTTTGGAGATTTAAGCACAGTAAGTTTTTACCCTAATAAACATATCACGACCGGAGAGGGAGGAATGGTTCTCACAGATAGTAGTAATCTCGCAAAAAAATCTCGAGAACTCAGAAATTTATGTTTTCAACCAAAAAAGCGTTTTGTACATAGCAGACTTGGTTGGAATTTCAGAATGTCTAATATACAAGCTGCTCTAGGAGTTGCACAATTAGAACAATTAGAAAAATTTGTAAAAAAAAAAAGGTGGATTGGGAAAATTTATAATAGCAATTTGTCAAAACTTAGAGGTGTCACTCTACCTTTAGATAAAACAAATTATGCTAAAAATATATATTGGGTATATGGAATTGTATTAAAAAAGGAAACTAAAATGAAAGCCAGCGATGCTATCAAAAAAATGAATAAATTAGGAATTGGTTGTAGACCCTTTTTTTGTCCAATGCATATGCAACCAATATTTAAAAAAATGGGCCTATTCAAAAATGAAAAATATCCAGTAGCAGAAACTTTGTATAGAAATGGATTTTATGTACCAAGTGGATTATCACTTAATAAATATAAAATTTCTAATGTTTCACGAGCTTTATTTAAAATTATAAATTAGATGAACAGGAAAAATATAAAAATTGGAGTAATTTTTGATCAACATGCAGGTGTTGGAGGTGGATATCAACAATCAATTAATGCAGCATTATTAGCTAATAAACTGTCGAATGATTCAATCGATTTAATTTATTTTACTACTTTTAAAGAGAATATAAAATTGCTGTCAACTTTTGGTATTAAAGCTCATCTTTTAAATATTAGTTTTATTGATAAATTTTTTTCTTCTTTTAAAAGAATATTAAATCATCCAAGATTATTGAGAATATTTAAATCTTTTTTCAAGCATACAAAATTTGAAAAAATAATTTTAGATCATGATATAGATTTAGTATATTTTCTTTCACCAAGTAATTTAGCTCAAGATTTAGACGAGACAAATTTTATAATTACAGTTTGGGATTTAAATCATAGATATAATAATGAGTTTCCTGAAATTAGAAATACTAGTTTTATTGAATTCCTTGAGAAATTTTATAGCCAAACATTAAGAAAGGCATCGTCAATTATTGTCGATTCAGAAATGAGCAAAGATGACATAAATAAATATTATTCAATTGATAAGGAAAGAATTTTTGTAATACCATTTCAACCTTCAATAAGTGTTATTAATAGAGATCTTAAATCAGAAAGTACAGATATAAAAAAAAAATATAATTTAAACTTACCTTATATTTTTTATCCGGCTCAATTTTGGGCTCATAAAAACCATGTTTATATTCTTGAAGGAATTAAGATACTCGAAAAAAAATTTAATAAAAAAATTGGCGCAATCTTTTCTGGATCAAATCAAGGAAACATTAATCATGTTAAAAATGAAGTAAAAAGACTAGGTTTAGAGGACAGAATTAGATTTGCTGGGTTTGTTGATGATAAAGAAATACCAGACTTATATCTTAATTCAATTGCGTTAGTTATGCCAACTTTTTTTGGTCCTACAAACATACCTCCTCTTGAGGCTTTTAATTTAGGTATTCCTGTTCTTTATTCTGACTTACCTGGACTAAAAGATCAAGTAGAGGATGCTGCTTTGTTAATTGATTTAAAAAATGCAGATACTATGGCCAATCATATTAATAATTTATTAGAAAATAAAGAATTAAGAAACGAATATATTAAACGTGGACGTGACAGATCAGATCATTTTAATAAAATCGATCGATACAGCATTTTGAGATCAGCAATTTATAATTTTCAATTAAAAAAAATTTGTTGGAACAGTTCTACAAGAAATCTTGAAGATGTAATATTTGTGGTTGACTCATCCTTTTCAGCATTGATGGTTAATAATATTATTAAAAAAGAGAATATATCAAACCCAAGAGTTATAATTGAAATTAAGCAAGGGATACATAGGTTTGACGGCTTTGAAAATTCAATTAAGGATATGTTAAGTTCCCATAATATTTTTTATGAGAAAATTGTAACAGTACCCTCACCTTTTTATGTATATATAAAAGAAGACGGCTTAATTAACAAAATTAAAAAGTTGATCAATTGGAAAAAAATCATATTACAAACTTATAAACCTGAAAAAAATATTAAATATATAGGTTCAACATCTTCAAGTTTAATGAAAGTAATAAGTCAAACTAATTCATATTTATTTGATGATGGTGCAAGCAGTTATATTAGTCACCAAAGTTACAACATAAGAACATATGAAAAATTAAAAAACTATATGTCTTATTTATTTTTTAAAATAATAAAATTAGATAATATGAGATTTAAAAACACAAGATATTCAGCATTTCCATTTAAAGAGCAAGGAAACATTATTAATTTAAGTAAAAATACGACTCCATCAAAAATTAAAAATTTTTTAGATAAATATAAAGTTCATAACAAAAAAATTGCTTTTGTACTTTGTGTGTCTACTCACCAAATTTTTAAAGAACTTCCAATTTATAAAAAAAAATATAACAATTTAAACATTGAATTAATCAAAAAACATTGTTCTAAAGATGAATTAATATTTTTAAAATTCCATCAAGTAGTTTTCGGATCTGATAAATCTGAGCAGGATTTAATTATTGAACTTAAAAAATTGGGTTATCAAGTAAAAAATGTAGATGATTTTTTTCCAGGTTATTTAAAAAGTAGAGTACCAGCTGAAATTATTGTTAACCACTATTCAATTCAAAAAATTATCTCATCAGGATCATCTGTAAATTTTAATTATGCAAATTTACCTGAAATAAAAAATATAATTGATCTAGGTGTATTTAAAAATAGTCAAAATGGAAAGTATTCTTTATCTGAAAATGAAGAATATACAAATATTTTAGCAGATTTATATGGTAAATTAAATAAAATAGCATTAAATCAAATTAATATTTATTATTGAGAATGAAAATTTTCAAATTTGCTGAATAAAGATATTAGAATTTAATTAATTTTTAAAAATTTATTTTTTAATAATTTTGATGAATAATTTATTTCAACTTTTAAATTTTGTGATGAAGCATCCCTCAAACAAAAAATCACATTTTTCGGCGCTTTTAAGAATTATAAGATGGCAAATCTCCTCAAGATTAATGCCAGGATTAATTGCCTTACCTTTTGTAAACAAAACCTATTTACTTACCAAAAAAGGTATGACGAGCGCTACAAGTGCTTGGTACTGTGGACTATATGACTATGAGGAAATGAATTTTTTAAAGAATAATCTATCAAAAGGAGATCTATTTATTGATATCGGATCTAATGTTGGTGTTTATTCAATTCTTGCAGCCAGCACTGGTGCTAGAGTAATTGCTATTGAACCAGTTCCAGAAAGTTTTGAAATTTTAAAAAAAAATATATTTTTAAATGATTTTCAAAATTTGATTAAACCAATAAATATAGCAGTAAATAATAAAAAAGAAGCTTTATATTTTTCAAGTGATAAAGGTGCACTAAACCACGTTCTAAAAGATAAAGATAAATATAATAATAGTATAAAGATTAATTCTATGGATCTTGATGAAATATTAGATGGAACAAATCCAAAATTTATTAAAATAGATGTTGAGGGTTTTGAGACAAATATTATTAACGGTGCAGAGAAAGTTCTTAAAAATAAAAGTTTATCTGGAATTATAATTGAATTAATAGGAGGTGGAAAAAATTATGGTTTTAATGAAGATCATCTTCATCAAAAAATATTATCTTACGGTTTCAATACTTACAATTATGATCCAGAAAAAAAAAAACTTGAGGACCTAAAAGGTAGAAGGAATAAAAATAAAAATACTATTTATCTTCGTAAAAGCTAGAAAAATATATTGGATGAGTTTTTCAAAAATTAATAAAAATGAAAATACTAAACTTAATAAAAAGAATAATTATTTTAATGAAGATTTTATTAAAAAACTTAGTCGAAATATAAGTGAAAAAAAAGAAAACTGGCCTAAAATATCAATTGTAATGCCTAGTTTTAATCAAGAAAAATTTATTGAACAAAGCATACTGTCCGTATTAAATCAATCCTATCCAAATTTACAATTCATAATAATTGATGGTGGTTCAGCCGACAAAACGATAAAAATTATTAAAAAATATAATTCGTATATACAATATTGGGTAAGTGAGAAAGATTTAGGGCAAAGTGATGCTTTAAATAAAGGATTTGAAAAAGCAAACGGAGAAATCTATGGATGGTTAAATGCCGACGATTTATATTTACCAAACTGTTTTTTTTTAATTGCTGAAATGTTTAAAAAAAATCCAAACAAATTATTAATTTTTGGCGACTGGCTAAATATAGATCATAAAAATAACATTTTAGATTTAAATCATGCTTTTGATTTTAATTTAAATCATTTAAAATATGAGGGTTTCCATTTGAATTCCCAGTCGATGTTATGGAGATCGTCACTTCATAAACAATTTAGCGGTTTCGACATTAAACTTAACAACACAATGGATTATCAAATGATTTTAGAATTTGGAATAATGGCCGAAAATAAATTTCTAAGAATCCCTAAATTAATAGGAGTATTTAGACGACATGAAAATCAAAAAACGGGCAAAACTATTACACCCACAATATTAGAGGAGCATATGTTGTTAGCAAAAAAACATAATTATCCTGACAAATATAAAATAGTAGGAAAATTTAAAAGGCATTATTATCGATATAGAAGAGCATATTGGTATTTTAAAAGAGGAGGTATTAATAATTTACTTAAAAGACTCTTATCGTCTATAAGAGTTAAATTGTAGCTTAACAATGATTGTTTTACTAACCAAATTTATATTCAGCACCTTTGGTGCGGTTATGTACTACCCAATTATCAAAAAAAATAAATTTATTAATTTCAATTTAATGTATGTATTCATCTTTGCTTTTTTGGCTAGATGGTTTTTTTTATTTCCTTGGTTTTTTATTATTGAAGGTCACGCGAGTGGAGATGTTAGATCTTACGAATTACATATTCAATGGGTAATTGAAGGTCTCGTACCAAATAAAGATTTCGGTACCCCTTATGGATTTTATTTTTATTATTTTCTCTCTATTCCTTATAAACTTTTTAGTCACCCAGCTATGATCATTTTTACTCTTCATCTATGTGAAATCTTTGGGGTTATATTATTTTACTCTGCAATAAAAAAACTCATCAATATTAAAAACGCAAGAATATTTGTCTTATTATACTTTTTTAACCCTCTTATAATAACTTGGTTCGCTTTTGATGGTCAAGATGAGGCTTTATTAATTTTAAGTTTTGGTGCACTTTTTTGGGGTTGCGCAAATGCTTCGAGATTTATGAAAGTTTTTTTCTCGGGATTTTCGATATTCGTGGCTAAATTAACAAGTCTTGCAGCAATTGTACCACTTTTTCTAAAAATAAACTTGAGGGAAAAAATACTTATTATTCTAACAATTTTATTATTTCTTTTGGTACCATTAACACTAAATTCTGAAATTTTTAGTTTAAGTTTTGATCGGTATGGAGGTTCCGATAATTTAACCAATACAATCTTTCCGGGGAATATATGGTTTTTGATAAATCAATTTACTTCAAATGATCCTGGTTATATTTTAAATAATAAAATTATTATTTTTTTATCAAGACTTTTTTTAATTTCTTTATCATTAGTGAGTTTCATAATAATTTTGAAATTAAGTAGCAAAACAAACGAAGCAAATTATCTTGCCTATGGTGTAGTATTATTTACTCTTTCTTTCCAAATAAGCTCATATTATACCAGTCCAGGATTTTTAGCTACTATTGTTCCATTTTTAATTTATTTATTACTATTAAATTTTGAGATTATTAGAATAAATACAAATATAATACTACTCTATTTTTTAATTTTACCATTTGATATTCACATTTATCTTCGCATGATAGAACACATTGATAATACAATTGGATATATAAGTGTATTATTTTATGTTTATGAGCTAATAATCGTTTTGGCAAATATTTTTGTTTTTTGTTTTGTTGTGAGATACTTATTAAATAAAAATTTTAAAGAAGACGTATGAATATTTTGCTCACTCGCTTAGTTTACTTTCTTGGTCTTATTAGTTTATTTTTAGAAAATTCTATTAGACTAGATTTAAAATTTATATTTTTATTTTGGATATTACAAATTTTAAGAATTGGATTATTCAAAAAAATAAATAGTCGTGACCTAATTTTTCTTACTCTTTTAATAATGTTGTTTTTAATTCCCTCTATTAGTATTTATTTTTATTATAAATTAGATCTAACGAATATATTAATAATTGTTGTTATTTTTTACGATTTATTAAGAAAATTTTTCTCTGACTACAAATATTATAATTTTTATTCAAAGAATATCTATGTAAATCAATTATCAAGATATGTAATTTATTTAATTTTAGTTACTTGGAGTATTTCTGCTCCATTTTTTTTTGGACAGGGTAATCATTTACTTGGAATGTTATCCTTTATGTTTCCTACAGCTATTTCTTTAGTCATATTTGAAAAAATTCTGAGAAATAATCGATCGGTATATCAGGGAGCTATTTTACTTTTTATTCATTTTGGTTTTGTAATAATATACCTTTCTAATCATTGGTCTGGATTTGGTAGATTATTTTTAGGATTTTATATTTTAGCGCCAATTATTATCTACATGACGGTATACAAGATATCATTTAGACCATGGATGATTTTGTTAATTAGCCCAATAGCATTGTTTTTGCTTCAATATGCTAGATTCAAATCACAACTGAGTTTGGAAGATACCTTAATAAGTTCCGCTGGTTTCCATTTGATATTAACAGATATGGTTAATATGAATAATTATTCCTTTAATAATCAAGGACTCCAAGCATTCTTTGAGCAATTTCAATTGATGTTTTTTTCTTGGTTTCCTCGTGAGATTTGGTTTTCTAAACCTGTAGGAATTTCGTATTGGTCTGTGGATGTAATGTTCGATAGATCAAAGATAATTAATGGCCCATCCTATTCTCAATCGATGGGTTTCATTGGAGAACAAATTCTCCTTTTAAAACATTATTATATTGCTGGTTTACTGTTGTGTTTAATCTCCTTAATTATTATTCGAAAAATAATAGTATATTTTAGTTATGGTTCAAATGTTCCAGCTATAATATTTGATTTGCATTTGATGAGTTATTTTTGGGGTGGTATGGCTACATTTGGTTCTAGAGTATGGTTTTTATTAATTCCTCTTTTGATTTATAATTTTATTAGGCACAAGTTATTATTAGGTTATGTTGAGCAAATTCAAAACAATACAAAAAATCACGTAAAAGGTTAATTTTGTTAAATTTAAAATCAATATGGTTTTGGCAACGATTTGTTTCTCCGCATAAGTCATTCCTCGCTGATGAACTAGGCAATTTAGTTGTGGAGGTTAATTACGTTTCTAATGAATTAATGAGTAAAGAGAGAAAAAAAATGGGATGGAATTCAACCAAACTTAAAAATGCAAACTTATACATAAAAAAAAATACCAACTCTTTAAAAAAATTAGTTTCATCAATTCCAAATGATTCAGTACATTTATGTCAAGGAATTCGCTCAAATGGCTTAGTTAGCACAGTTCAAAGATTTTTAAAAAAACAAAAAATTACATATTGGGTATTCATGGAAAAAGTTGAAAATAAGGGAATAATAGGCTTAATTAAAAGAATATTATACAGATTATTATTATTTAAATTTAAAAAAAATCTAAAAGGTATACTTGCGATAGGCAGTGGCTCAGATACTTGGTATTCACAACAAGGTTTTAATAAAAAAAAAATTTATCCTTTCGCATATTTTATGTCAGACTCGATTTCTAAAACTAAATTGCCAAATAAAAAAAATAATATTTTTAAATTTATATTTGTTGGCCAACTAATAAAAAGAAAAAAAGTTGATAGTATTTTTAAAGTTTTGGCACAGGTAAAAAAAAAAAATTTTGAATTACATATTTTTGGTGATGGACCACTAAAACAAAAATTAAAAAATCAGGCAAATCAACTTTTACCTGGACGTGTTAAATGGTTTGGATCTATTCCAATTAAAAATATACCAAAAAAAATTGCATCAGCAGATTGTCTGTTGCTGCCGAGTCGACATGATGGGTGGGGATCTGTCGTATCCGAATCCTTAATGGTTGGTACTCAAGTTATTTGTAGTGATAGTTGTGGAGCCTCCGTTGCTGTTAAATCAAGTAGAACAGGAGGAATTTTTTTAGAAGACAATATTGAAAATTTCTTAAAAATTATAAAAAAGGTTTTGAGAAAGGGCTGTATTACGAATTTAAGAAGAAAAAGATTGAAAAAATGGGCTAAATGTTTAGGTGCAAAAGAAGGAGCAAAATATTTGTATAATATACTTTTATTTGACATTGGAATGGTTAATCGACCTAAACCACCTTGGATAAAAAATGATACTAATCGCTTATTTTAAATATTAATATGAAAATTGTTCATAATATTGACTCTTTAAAAAAAAGTAATGGAGGCACAACATTTTTTGTTTCTGACTTGTGTCAAGGGCTATCAAAAATAGGAGAAAATATATCTTTAATTTCTGGATTGGACTCAAAAAGTGAGAAAATAGATGACTTATATCTTCCTCCTGAAAATGAGGTAAATTCTATATTAATAGGTATAAATAATGGTTCATTCTTAAAAAATTTTTTAGATAAATCATATTCTAAAATATTAATAAACCATCTTAAAGAAGCTTCAATAGTTCATTTGACTGGCCTTTGGACTTTAGCATCACATAGAACAATTCAAATTACAAAAAAACTTAATTTACCAATTATAATAAGTCCGCAAGGTATGCTTGAACCATGGGCTTTAAAAAATCATTTTTGGAAAAAAAAATTAGCTAGACTCATGTATCAAGATAATGATTTAAAATCTGCTACAGTAATTCACGCTACAGCAGAGCAAGAGGCAATAAACATAAGAAATCTTGGTTTCAATCAGCCGATTGCCATAATACCTAATTGTATAAATTTTGATTATTTTAAGCTAGCTGATTTAAATGTCTCCTCTAATGTTCTGTCTAAGCCAAGTATTAAAACTGGGATACGAAAGCTTTTGTTTCTTAGTCGGATACATCCAAAAAAGGGATTAATGCAATTAGTTGAAGCTTGGGATTTATTGAAACCAAGTAATTGGAAAGTAATTATTGCTGGACCTGATGAGGACGGTCATCAATCACAGATAGAGTCATTTATAAAGAAAAAAGGTTTGACAAAAGAATTTGAATTTATGGGTCCTGTAGAGGGAGAAAAAAAAAAAGATCTTTATAGATCTGCAGATTTATTTATTTTACCAACTTTTTCAGAAAATTTTGGAATTGTAATTGCAGAAGCGTTAGCATTAGGTTTACCTGTAATAACCACTAAAGCAGCTCCATGGGAAGAGATAGAAAAATTGAAATGTGGCTGGTGGATTGAGAATGGAACTAAATCAATTCAATTAGCATTAAAAGATGCACTTTCTTGTTCTCCTAAAAGGTTGGCAAGCATGGGCCAGAGAGGTAAAATTTATGCAGAGAATACTTTTGACTCTATTATCGTAGCAAAACAAATGTTAAATGTATACAGTTGGATGTTAGGCAATAATAATAAACCAGACTATATTATTTAAATGAAAAAAAAAATTTATCAAAGAGTCTTAAAATCAAAGAAAGCAGAAGTAACCGTTCTTATACTTTTACTGAATATATTGGAAGATTTCTTTGGACATTAGTAACTCCATTATTCTTTTTAAGCCCAAGACCCTTTTTTGGCTGGCGATCATTTTTATTAAGATTATTCGGTGCAAAAGTTGGACGTTATGTTCATATTTATCCATCTGCAAAAATTTATATACCATGGAATTTAGTAATAGGAGATGAGTCCAGTATCGGGGAATGGGTTTTAATTTATAATTTAGGTTTAGTTAATATAGGAAAACAAACAACAATATCACATCGAGCACATATTTGTGCTGGAACGCATGATTATTCCAACCCATCATTGCCATTGTTAAGAAATTCTGTAAAAATCGGGTCTAAAGTTTGGATTTGCTCAGACGCATTCGTTGGGCCAAACATAAAAATAGGGGATGGTGCAATAATTGCTGCTGCTGCAGTAGTTGTTAAAAATGTGTCACATATGAAGATAGTTGCTGGTAATCCTGCAAAGTATATTAAAAGACGAAGAATCAATTATACTAGTAATTAATTTATGGACAATTCAGGGTATAATTATTATGAAGATACTTCTCTTGATGAACATCACTCTTTTCTACTTCCAAAAGTTTTACAGATTTTAGCAAATTTAAATAATGACTTAAAAAATAATAAATCTATATTTGAACTAGGTTGTGGAAATGGAAGCGTCGCCAATTTGCTTACAAAAAATGGTTGGAATGTAATTGGCGTCGATCCTTCAATAAAAAGTATAAAATTAGCAAACAAAGGATTTCCTAATCTTAAGCTTTATAATGGATCAACTGAGGAAAATTTAGTAGAGAAATATAAACAATTTCCGGTTGTCTTGAGCCTAGAAGTTATCGAGCATATTTTTGATCCATATGAATTTGCAAAAGTTACATTTGATTTATTAGAACCAGGAGGTACATTGATATTATCGACTCCTTATCATGGCTATCTAAAAAATCTTCTTCTTGCATTAAGTGGAAAAATGGATGAGCATTATTTGCCTTTGTGGAAAAATGGTCACATCAAATTTTGGTCTATTAATACTTTAAAAAAATTACTACATGAAACGGGATTTAAGGATATGACGTTTTTTAGAAGAGGTAGAATACCACCATTAGCCAAAAGTATGATTGTTCAGGCAAGAAAACCTAAAAACTAATGAGTGTATCAGTATTGATATTAACATTTAATGAGGAAATTAATCTTCATCCTCTATTTGAATCACTAAAGTGGTGTGATGACATAGTTATTTTAGACTCGTTTAGTGTTGATCAAACTGTAAAAATTGCAAGAGAGAACAATGCAAGAGTTCTTCAAAGAAAATTTGATAATTTTGCTAATCAACGCAATTACGCACTTGATAAAGTTTCTTTTAAACATGATTGGGTACTTCATCTTGATGCTGATGAAATTGTTACAAAAAAACTTTATTTAGAAATAATTAAAGCAGTAAATCAAAGTAAATATGAAGCATTCAAAATTCCTTCTAAGATAATGTTTTTTAATAAATGGCTTCGATATTCAGGAATGTATCCAGTTTATCAAGTAAGATTGGGACATCGACAAAAATTACGTTTTCAGAAATCAGGACATGGTCAAAAAGAGAATTTGTCAAATGATAAGATTGGAATTATTGAAGAACCTTATATTCATTATACTTTTTCAAAAGGTTTGAATGATTGGTTTGATAAACATAATCGATATTCTACAGACGAGGCACTTGAAAGTTTGCAAAATAAAAGTATTGGAATTAATTTCTTTGGATGCATTTCAAATGACAAAACAAAAAGAAGAAGATCATTAAAAGTAATTTCAATGTATTTACCATTTAGACCATTGCTAAGATTCATTTATATGTATTTTTTGAGATTAGGTTTTTTAGATGGGTATGCTGGATTATTGTATTGTAGACTTTTGGCTATCTATGAACATATGATTGTCACAAAAGTAAAAATATTAACTTTAAAGAAAAAAAATTAAATAACCCAGATAGTGATGAGTAAAATTTATTAAAATCAGTTATATTGAGATAAATTCTTTAATAAATGTTTACTAAAAATACAAAAATATTTTATAATAAACTTTAAAACTTGAAAAATATAAACTTAAAAATTTCAATCATTACTGTAACTTTGAATTGTAAGTCGTTTATAGTTCATAATATTAACTCAGTTAATAATCAATCCTATGACAATATAGAACATATTATCATTGATGGAGGTAGCTCAGATGGGACAAGAGAGTTGATAAAAAATAACAAAAGTAGATTATTAAAAATAATTAGTGAACCTGATAAAGGAATATATGATGCGCTAAATAAAGGTATTTCAATTTCAACGGGGAATATTATTGGTATTTTGCACTCAGATGATTTATTTGTAGATCAAGAGGTTTTAAATTTAGTTAATCAAACTTTTGTTTCTAATCCTGATGTTGAAGTTGTTATTGGTGATATTCTATTTTTTGATAAATCCACATCTAATCAAAAAAAGCGTGTAATTCGTTCTGGTAAATTTAAACCATGGATGTTACGTTTTGGGTTTATGCCAGCACATACAGCTACATTTTTAAGAAGATCAGCTATAAAAAAATTAGGGAATTATAGAAATAATTATGAGAGTGCAGGTGACTTCGAGTTTTTTATTAGGATATTTAAAGTAAATAAATTACGTTATAATTTTTTAAATAAAATAATAATTAAAATGAGACTAGGAGGAACAAGTACTTCCGGAATGAGAAGTTATCTAAGAACATCAAGTGAAATTTTAAAAGCATTAAAACAGCACAATATTTACTCAAATATTTTCTTCGTATTAGCAAGGCTTCCTATAAAATGGTTCGGTCAGCTATTATTAGGTTTTCAAAAATCAAAGAAGTGACTAAAACTCTTGTAACAGGAGCAAATGGTTTCATAGGAAGCGCTTTAATAAAAGAACTAGTTAAACGTGATTTATCTGTAAGGGGTGTATCAAGAAATAATACATTTTCAC
>MDTG01174189.1_pt1 | contig 13151 bp, 17 predicted proteins | sample 811421 | NCBI WGS metagenome assembly MDTG01 (sample SAMN05326645, study PRJNA326480) | marine metagenome | isolation source: seawater | place: Pacific Ocean: South East | collected 2011
GACCTTATTTTTTTGACTCTTATTAACAGAAATATCATCGATAATAAACTCTACATTTTTTTCACCTTTCCATTCATTCAAAGTCAATTTTCCTGCAATGTTGAAGCTATTAGACTTATTGTTAAGCAAAAATTGCCCAAGATCGCTATCATATGAGTTAAAAGAGATGGTTTTAATAGTTGAACCATCTTTAGATGTTAAAATTGATTTAACATGCTTTTCACCTACTACTAAAGATTTTATAACTTTAACATTTTCTAAAATAAATTTTGGCTCAGGGTTTCCAGAGCCAAATGGTGATAATTTTTCAACTTTTTCATAAAAATTATAATTAACTGCTGATGCAGTAATAGTACTGTCTAAATAAAGATTATCTTTATCATGTTTTTTATTATTTTTTGTTTCATATTTATTTATAATAAAATCTTTAAACTTTTTAATTTTACTTTCCTCTATTGAAAACCCTCCTGCCATTTTATGGCCCCCGCCTTTAATTAAGATTTTGTTTTGAATAGCTGCTAAAATAATTGCACCAATATCAAATCCTAATACTGATCTGGCTGAGGCTTTGCCTATATTATTATTTAATGAAATTATAATTGTAGGTTTATTAAATTTTTCTTTAATGCGTGAAGCAATAATTCCTATGACTCCTTCATGCCAATTATTACCATATAAAACTAATACAGGGTCATCAGAGTTTTTATTTATAGTATTAAGAACAATGTTTAAAAGTTCATTTTCTAACTTTTTTCTTTCTAAATTAAATTTTTCAAGTTCTGAAGCAATTTGAAAACTTTCTTTTGGACTTCTATTAAGTAATAAATTTGCTCCATGAGAACATTTCCCAACTCTTCCACCTGCATTAATTCTTGGTCCAATTATATATCCTAAATGATAAGTAGATGTTTTACTTTCTATTTTACATAAATCAATTAATGTTTTTAAACCTAGGTTTTTTTTCAAATTAATTATTTTTAAACCTTGTTTCACAATAGCTCTGTTAAGACCAATTAATGGAACAACATCACAAATAGTTCCTAACGAGACTAAATCAAGAAAATTTATTAAATTTGGTTCTTCGATATTATTTTCAATAAACCATTTTATTTTTCTCAGATTTGAATTAATAGCAATTAATGTCATAAAGCATACACCAGCCGCACATAAATAATTTAGTTTAGAGTTATCGTCTATTCTGTTGGGGTTTACTATTGAAAATGCTTCAGGGAGATTTATTTCTGATTGATGATGATCTAAAACTATAACATCGACATTATTTTGATTAGCGAAATTAATTGCCTCGAAAGACATTGTACCACAATCTACAGTTATTATTAATGAAACATTTTTATCTATTAACTTTTTAAAACTTTTAATAGATGGTCCATATCCTTCAGATTTTCGGTCTGGTATATATATTTCAAAATTTTGTTTTAAAATATTAAAATAATTTCCTATTAAAGCTGTTGAACTTGCACCATCTACATCATAATCACCAAAAATTCCTATTTTTTCCTTAAGGTCAATTGCTTTTAATATTCTTTTAGTAGTTTTTTCCATATCTTTTAAGACATTGGGATTGGGTATAAGATTTTTAATTGATGGCTTAAGAAATGATTCAATATATTTTTTATCAATATTTCTGATTGATAATAATTTTGCTGTTATTTCATCTAGATAAAAATTTTCTTTCAAAAATATCACGTAAGATGAATCGTATTTTTTATATATCCATTTTTTTCCAGATATAGATAAATCACTCATTATTTTGGATGGTAATTTTTAATTTTTTTAAATATTTTCGGCTCTTTATGTAATGCATAAGTAGAAACTTCAAACTTATCTCCCAAATCTTTTACACCATTAACGATTTCTCCATTGGTAATTGCTGATGCACAAAAAATTACATCGCCCTTTATCATATCATCTACATTATATTTCTTTTTTGCATCTTTGATACCTAATTTCTTTGCTCTTTTTAATTGCTCATCATCTAAAACTAATCGTGTTTGTATTTGACCACCCATACATGAAAGTGCAGCCGCCGCTAGAACACCCTCAGGACCTCCTCCAATACCTAAATAAATGTCTATTTTAGTTTCCGGATCTACAACGGAAATAGCTCCAGAAACATCTCCATCAGAAATAAATTTAATCTTAACATTAAGTTGTTCTAAACTCTTAATAATTTTATCATGTCTTGGTCTCTTTAATATACAGGCAGTAATTTGATTAGTTTTTTTATTTTTTGCCTCAGATAATAACTTTATATTTTTTTCAATACTAAAATCTAAATCAAGAAGATTCTTTGGAAGATTTTTTCCTATAGCTATTTTTTCCATATATGTATCAGGAGCAGAAAATAAATTGCCTCTTTCACTAACTGCTAGCATTGAAAAAGCATTTGGAAGATTATTAGCAACAAAATTTGTTCCCTCTAATGGATCTAGAGCAATATCAAGCTCCTGACCGTTGTTTGTTCCAACTTTTTCCCCGATGTAAAGCATAGGAGCTTCATCCATTTCTCCCTCTCCTATTACAACTTCACCTTTCATATCAATTAAATTAAGTTCATTTCTCATCATATCTACAGATCCTTTATCAGCTGCATTTTTGTTACCTTTACCAATGAATGGAAAGGCCCCTATAGCAGCCATTTCAGTAGTTTTAATAAATTTTTTAAAATAATTTCTATCTATAGACATTAGTCTTTTTCAATTCGTAATAACTTAGGTTTTTGAATTATATAAGACTTTTTGGCTAAAGTTTTCAATGTTTTTTGAATATAATTATCTTTTGATCTGTGAGTAATTATAATAATTGAAGATCTTTTTTTATTTGTGTGAGGGCTTTGTAAAACTCTCTTTATTGATACTTTGTTATTAGAAAAAATTTTAGTTACATCAGATAAAACACCATATTTATCTTTGACGTTGAGCCTTATATAGGATGAGAAAGATAAATCGATAATATTTCCACTAGGATACTTTTTCTTTTTGATATTTGAAATTCCAAATGGAAACTTTATATTTCCTCTCAATATAGAAGAAATATCGGATACGAGAGCGGAAGTAGTAGCTGACGGGCCGGCACCTTCACCTTGGATAATATTTTTTCCTATTGGTTTACCATCAATTATAACTGCATTTAAAACACCATTAACACTGGCAATATATGAGGTGTTTTTAACTAATGTTGGATGGACTCTTTGATATATCTTATTATTTAATACTTCTGAAAAACCCATTAATTTAATTTTATAACCAAGTTTATTAGCATTGATAATATCTTCTTCGTCTATACCTTTGATGCCCTCAACATGTATATCGTCACTTATAAATGAATTAAAACTTAATGAAGATAATATTTTAACCTTAGAAGCTACGTCTTCACCATTAATGTCAGCAGAAGGATTGGATTCTGCGTAACCAAGTTTAATAGCTTTTTTAATAGTGTCTTTAAATGATGTTTTATTCATATCCATTGATGACATGACATAGTTTGATGTTCCATTAAATATTCCGTAAATACGACTAATTTTATTTGCGATTAAACCTTCTTTAATAGATCTAATAATTGGCACACCGCCACATACAGCAGCTTCAAATTCTAAGTTTACTTTATTTTTTTCTGCTATTTTTGCTAAATTGTCTCCATATTTTGAAATCAAAGCTTTATTGGCTGTAACTACATGCTTTTTATTTTTTAGAGCATTAAAAACCAATTTTTTGGCAGCACCTTCTGCTCCACCAATTAATTCTATAATAATGTCAACATTGGTTTTTTTTACTATATCGTTATAATTATTTACCCATTGTTTTTTTCTAATTTTTATATTTCGCTTTTTGTTTTTATTTTTAGCTGAGACATAAATAATGTTAAAACTAGAATTATTTTTAGTTGATAAATAATCTTTATTTTTATTTAAAAAATTAAATAAGTAAGAACCGATATTACCCAGTCCTACTATTGCTATATTGTAAGATTTCTTTTTTTTCATAATTAATCTTTTAACGCTATATTTGGGTAACCTTTGTCATTATTCGTTTTAATTAAATAATTTGCTATAGAATCAATATCACACTTTTCTATTTTAAGACAAATATCTGTTGATGAATGCTTCAGATTGTAAGCAGTTTTAACTTTGATATTATTTTTATTATTCAAGACTGTATTTCTTTTAACTATTTTTGCTTTTTTTTTTGATTCTTTCATCTTTTTTTTAAGTTCATTTTTTTTTGCTTTAATTTCTTTCTTTGAAAGTTTTTTAATAACTTTATTATTTTTGTTTTTGTAGACTTTTATATTTGGTTCTTTACTTCCGAGATTTAGATCAACCAAATCATAACTTGATTTATTATTCTTTGAAACAATTTGTATTTCAATGGTTAAATTTTCTTCAAAATATTGTTTAGCCTCAGCCCTATTAATACACTTATGATCTCCGCATATAAGAACACTTTTTTGTTTAGTACATGAAAATGTAATAAATAATAAAAAAAATAAAATATATTTCATTTTAATCCCGATGTTTCTTTAAATCTGTAAATAATATTCATATTTTGAATAGCTTGACCTGCGGCACCTTTTATTAAGTTATCTATTGCCGAAAATATTACAATTTTATTTTTAAGTCTTGTTTCACATACAGAAATATCACAATTATTAGTCTTAATGACGTTGCCTGTTCCAATTTCTTTATTAGGATTATAAATCTTAATAAAAGTGTCTTTTTTATAGAAAGATTTCAAAGTATTAACAATTTGTTTTAAAGTGACATTATTTTTTTTATTAAGATAAATTGATGAAAGTATTCCTCTAAAACTTGGTATCAAATGAGGATTAAAAGTAAATATAACATTCTTACTAATTTTTTTTAATTCTTGATCAATTTCAACAACATGTCTGTGATTTTTTACGGCATAAGCGTAAGTTGAAATATAAAAATTTTTAAAATTAAATTTTGATTTATAATTTTTTCCTGCTCCTGAATAACCTGATTTTGAGTCAATTGTTATATTTTTTGAATTAATTAATTTTTTTTTTTAATAATGGTATTAAAGGAAGTTGAATAGATGTTGGGTAACATCCAGGATTAGCTATTATTCTGAAATTTTTTAAGTTATTTTTTTTTAACTCGGTAATTGAGTATAAAGACTTTTTTATTAATTCTTTTGCTTTGTGCTTATTTTTATAATAATTTTTATATTTTAAAACATCTTGAATTCTAAAATCTGCTGAAAGATCTATAAATTTTAAGTTAGGATATTTATAATATAATTTTTTAACTAATTTCTGAGCTTCTCCATTTGGTAAAGACAAATATAGTAAATCTACTTTTTTCCAACTTACATTTTTTGTTGAGGATATTTTTGGAAGTTTTTTTTTAATTCTTTTATCAAATATGTTGATTTTCTTTCCAATATTTTTTTGAGCACATAAGTTAATAATTTTTATATTCGGATGCTTTGATAGAAGATATACAAGATCTAAACCAACATAACCTGTTGCGCCTGCTATAACTACATTAATACTATTTTTAGTCATAATTAACTTATACCACTAAATAAAGATTTTTAAATTTAAATGATTTATCTTTTAGAAAATTGGAAACTTCTTCGAGCTTTTCTGTGCCCGTATTTTTTTCTTTCAACAACCCGCGAGTCTCTTGTTGTAAGTTTGTCTTTTTTTAAATCTTTTTTTAAATTCTCGTCATGAGAAATCAATGCTCTTGAAATACCTAAGATTATAGCCCCGGCTTGACCGGACAGCCCTCCTCCTCTAACGGAGCACTTAACATCATAGTTATTAATTACATTAGTAACTTCAAGAGGTCTAGTAACTATAAGTTGATGAACAGGTCTTTTAAAATAATCACCCATTAATTTTCCATTTACATAAATTTTTCCGGAGCCCTTTTTAACCCATACTTTTGCAATTGATTTTTTTCTTCTACCTGTAGAATATTTGCTGTCTTTAAAATCTAATTTAATCTTTTTTAATTTATCTTTATTTTGTATAGTTTGTTCCATTAATTTTTAACAATATTTCTTTTATTCAAGCTTTTAAAATCTATAATTTTTGGGTTTTGATTCTCGTGTGGGTGAGTTAAACCTTTATAAATCTTTAATTTAGTCATTTGTTTTTTGGCTAAAGGTCCATCTGGAAGCATTCTTTTAACTGCCAATTTTAAAATTTCTTGCGTTTTGTTTTTTTCAGATAAAGTTAATGGCGTAGATATTTTTATACCTCCAGGATGCCCAGTATGTCTATAGTATTTTTTATCAGAAAATTTTTTCCCAGTGAATTTAATTTTATCAATATTAGTTACAACTACAAAATCTCCATTATCCATATGAGGATTGTATGTAGACTTGTTTTTACCTCTTAATACTATTGAAATAAAAGCTGCTAATCTCCCAACTGCAGCATTTTCTGCATTTATTACATACCAATCTTGTTTAATTTCTTTTTTTTTTATAAATGGTGTCATTTTAAACGCGATAACTACTAATAAAAAATCAAAATGTCAATTTTATTATGACAATTTATGATTGAGATTAAGAACAGTAAATACCAAAATTATGCTTGTTATTTGATGCAGGGACGCCAAATAAAGATTTAAACCGCTTATAAGTGTGAAAATACCAAGAAGAACTTGAGCTAATAAAACAAAGAAAACAAAAAAATAATTTTTAAAATAGTTATTCTGTTTATTTATAAACATTTGAACTCCTAGAATTATGACAAAAATAGTAATTAGATAAGCTAATACTCTATGCATAAACTGGACGAAGCTCTGATTATTTAAAAGATATATTAAATTTAAATTATCAATTTTTACATCATCAGGAAAATAAGAGAGATTCATTTTTGGCCATGTTTGATATATTAAACCAGCATCTAGTCCAGAAACAAAAGCACCAATTATAATTTGAAATAGTATTATAAATAATAATATTTTTGGCATTTTATTCTTAAAATTAAAAAAAACCTTTCTTTCATGTGCTTTAAAATTTAGGTAGTTCCAAATTAAAAATGAAATTATTATAAACGCGAAAAATAAATGTAACGATAATCTGTAGTGACTAACAGATGTATTTGTAACTAAACCACTTTCAACCATATACCAGCCTAATATTCCTTGTGTTAAAATTAAAAAAAAAATGAAATATAAAATAATCAATGTTTTTTTATCAAAAGTTTTTTTAAACGAAAAATAAATTAAAGGAATTAAGTAGACTAAACCAATTATTCTACCTAACAATCGATGAAAATATTCCCAATAAAATATTACTTTAAATTCGTTTATAGTCATATTTGGATTAATAAATTTAAATTGTGGAATTTCTTTATATAAATTAAAATAAATTACCCATTTTTCCTTTGTAAGTGGAGGCAAAATACCTTTGAACAGCTCCCATTCAGTAATAGATAAACCTGAGTCAGTGAGTCTTGTTAATCCACCAACAATAATCATTATAAACACCAATATTATCATTGATAAAAGCCATAAGCTAACTAGTTTGTTATACTCTAGTTTTTTTAAATCCATTATATAAATATATAGTTATTGTATTAAATCTCATATAATCTTTATGTCGCTATGAAAAATATTAGATTACAAAAAATTCGAAAAAAACTTGATAAACTTGACGATAAGTTTTTATTATTGATAAAAAAAAGAACTTTATTAGTGAATCAAGTTTTGTTAACAAAGAAATTCAAAAACCAAATAATAGATAAAAAACGTATAAAGATGATTTTATCAAATATAAAAATTAAATCTAAAAGAAAAAAAATAGATAATAAAATTACCAACGAGATCTGGAAATCAATGATAAATGCTTATATTAAATATGAGTTTAGAAACTTTAAAAAATAGTTTTATTTACTATGAGGTGGAAGTTTCTTCTCAACAAAAAATTCGTGCTTTCTAGTGTTTGGGTTATATTTTTTAATTTTTAGTTTTACTTTAGCTTTCTCACCCTTCGTTGGTTTCTTTGCATAATAAACAAAAGCGCTATCGGTCTTACTTTCTGGAACCATTCTAACTTTTAGATGAGATTTTTTAGCCATAATTTTTAAGTCCTTTAATCTTTTTTAAAATGCTTTTCGATTTAGTTTTAATACTGTTTTTCAAGTAATCTTTTTTTATATTATTTATATTGGTTTCGTCAATATTTTTTTTATCTTTTAAAACTTTTTTTGCACCTTTTATGGTGAGACCTTTGTCTTTTAGTAAAAATTTTATATATTTAATTTTATCAACCTGATTTTGATCATAATAGCGCCTATTACCTTTTAAAATTATTGGTTTTATTCCATTAAACTCTTTTTCCCAAAACCTAAGGATATAATTAGCTGGCTTTCCAGTTTTTTTATTAATCAAATTTAGCTTTTTAGATAGCTCTGATATATCTATAAAGTTTTTATTCATATTATATTTCTTTAATTTTTTGTTTTAAATAATTTGAAACCTTAAACTTGATTGTATTCCTTGAATTAATGATAAATTCTTCTTTCGTTTTAGGATTTCTACCACTTCTTTTTTTTTTATAAATGATACTAAAAGATCCAAAATTTTTAATATTTATTTTTTTTTGGATTAGAAGATTTTCTATAATGGAATCAATAATATCATCAGTAATTTTTTGTATATTTTTTGAAGATAAACCAATAACAGATTTTATATTTTGAACTATTTCTTTTTTTCCTAAACTTTTATTAATTTTTACTGTCATTAAGATGACTTAAATTATCTTTAATTTGACTCATTAAATTACCCTTTACAATATTGTAACATAAATCGATAGAATGATAAAATCCAATAGAGTCTGTTGATCCATGACTTTTAACAACTGGACCATTCAAACCTAAAAAAATTGCTCCATTAAATTTTCTAGGATCTAATTTTTCTTTAAATTTCTTGAGACTAAAATATGAAAATAGTATTGAAAATTTAGAAAAAATGTTTTCTTTTAGGGATAACTTTAAATTATCCGTAATAAATTTTGCAGTTCCTTCAGCGGTTTTAAGAGCAATGTTTCCAGTAAACCCGTCAGTTACTATTACATTACTTTCTCCATCTGTAATTCTATTTCCTTCAATATATCCATTAAAATCAAAGTCTTCATTAATACTAATTTCTTTAAGTTTATTGTGTGCTTTTTTAATAATTTCTGTCCCTTTGATTTCCTCTGAACCAACATTTAATAAAGCAACTTTTGTTTTTTCTTTCGGAAAAAGAGCTTTGTGTAATGCAGACCCCATTTCAGAAAATTCTACTAAATTTTTTTCATCGCATTCAATATTAGCTCCTAAATCTAGAACTATATTCATACCTTTTAAATTTGGCCACAGGCCAGCGAGCGCTGGTTTACTTACACCATTAATTGTCTTTAGTATCATTCTTGATATAACCAATAAAACTCCTGTATTGCCTGCAGATAAAGAAATGTCGCTTTCTGATTTTACTTGAGAATAAACACTGTTCCACATGCTGCTATTTTTTGAAGATTTAACAGCTGTCAAAGGTGTTTCATTATCAGAAACAACGGAAGAAGTATGATATATTTTAAAATAATTGGTTGGAATATTATATTTTTTTAATTCTATATTTAATTTTTGTTCATCTCCAAAAATATTAAAAAAATAATCATTTTTATTCTTATTTTTTTTATAAAATAAACCAATCGCTTCAATATTTTTATATGGAGCATTTTCACCACCCATTGCATCTATTGCAATACAAATTTTTTTATCCATTTATTAATTAAATATCTAGAATTTTTTTTCCGTTGTAAAAACCAGTTTTAAGATCAATATGATGAGAAACTCTATACTCACCAGTTTTCTTGTCTTCTACAACATTTATATTAGAAATCTTGTGATGAGAACGTCTTTTGTTCCTTTTAGATACTGTTGTTTTTCTTTTTGGTACAGCCATAATTAATATTCAAATTTATTTAAATCTTTTATCATATTTTTGTTAACAATATCAAAACAAAAATTATAATATTTACTAAAGTAATCTTGAAGTTTTATTGATATTTCATCATTTTTATCTTTTACATATAAAAACTTCAGCATTTCATGAATTTCAATTTTATTTGTTTTTTTTTGATTAATTAACTTCATCAATAAATCGTGAAAAATTTGATTAAAGCTTTTCATTTTTTTATTTACTGTTACGTCTCCATGTCCCATTTCTCTCAAATTGTTTTCAATGTTCAGAAAGACATTATCATATATCTCCTGGGATAAGTTTTTGTTATCTTTTTTTAAACAACTGAGAATAATAGCTAAATGAGCAAAAATTATAATAACCCTATTCTCAAGTTTATCATCTAATTTAATATCTTTGTAAAAATAAATATTTCGTGATAATTTTACTAAATTATTATAAATAGAATTATGTTTTTTATATTTAAAATCAAACATTTTAAGAATTTAATATACTTAATTCTAGTATTTATATTATCTAATTGTCAATTAAAAGAGCCTATAAAAGGTCACGGTATAAATTTTCTTGAAAATAGATCTAAAAAAATATCTTTAAATAAAAGTAATAAAAATGATGTAATTAATATTTTGGGTAACCCTCATACTACATCTATAGATGATGAGAATCTATGGTTTTATTTTGATAGAAAGATATCAGGAGGTTCGATTATAAAATTCGGTGATGTGGATCTCTTAGAAAATAATGTTTTAATTATTAATTTTAACAGGTATGGCATCGTACAAAATAAAGAATTTTTCAGTAAAGAAGATATGAAAAAAATAAAATATTCAGAAATGAAGACTGAAAATCCTGTCTCAAAGCAAAGTTTTGTTTCTGCATTTTTGCAAAGTGTAAGGCAAAAAATGTATGGGAAAAGAAAATTTTAGTGAGCTATTATTGAAAGTAATAATAGCGCAACAATATTCGTAATTTTAATCATTGGGTTAACTGCTGGTCCCGCTGTATCTTTGTAGGGATCTCCTACAGTATCGCCTGTTACTGCTGCTTTATGAGCTTCAGAACCTTTTCCGCCAAAATTTCCATCCTCTATATACTTTTTAGCATTGTCCCAAGCACCGCCGCCGGCTGTCATTGATATGGCAACAAATAAACCTGTAACAATTACACCTAATAACATTGCTCCTAGAGCAGCTAGAGCCGCTACTTTGCCAGCAATTAATAAAATTATTATATAGAGAGCTATTGGTGATAAAACTGGTAACAATGACGGGATAATCATTTCTTTGATTGCTGCCTTGGTAAGTAAATCTACTAGTCTACCATAATCTGGTTTTCTTTTTCCTTTCATAATACCTGGAATCTTTTTAAATTGCCTTCTTACTTCTACAACAACTGCTCCTCCTGCTCTACCAACTGCCTGCATACCCATTGATCCAAAAAGGTAAGGTAAAAGTCCACCAATTAGCAATCCGATAACCACATAAGGATTCGATAAATCAAAACTTACTTCCATTTGATATAAAGAAGATGTTTTATCCATTGAATAATATTTTATATCTTCCGTGTAAGCTGCAAACAAAACTAATGCACCTAATCCTGCTGAACCAATCGCATATCCTTTCGTAACAGCTTTTGTTGTGTTTCCAACAGCATCTAAAGCGTCAGTTGTTTTTCTAACATTTTTTGGAAGTTTAGACATTTCAGCTATTCCTCCAGCATTGTCAGTAACTGGTCCATAGGCATCTAAAGCAACAACCATACCCGTTAAAGCTAACATTGAAGTCACTGCTATTGCTATACCAAAAAGTCCAGCAAAGTTATAAGTGCTTATAATACCAACCACTATAATAAGAGCGGGTATTGCTGTAGCTTCCATAGAGATAGCTAAACCTTGTATTACATTGGTGCCGTGACCTGTTGTTGAAGATTGAGCCACACTTTTTACAGGTCTAAAATTTGTTCCAGTATAATATTCTGTAATCCAAATGATCAATCCTGTAATTATTAATCCAATGACAGAACATATGTACAAGTCAAAACCAGAAAAAATTATATTAGAATACGAGTAGGTTTCATTTAAACCCAGTGTAGCATTAGTTAAAGGATACAAAATTAATAAAGATAAAATTGCAGTAGCAATAAATCCTTTGTATAAAGCGCCCATTATATTTTTGCTTTTACCTAGTCTTACAAACCAAGTACCCATGATAGAAGTAATTATGCAAGATCCTCCTATTGCCAATGGATAGACCATCATATTGGATGTATCCGGGAAAAAGATTGATGCTAAGACCATTGTTGCTACTATTGTAACCGCATAAGTTTCAAATAAATCAGCTGCCATCCCAGCACAATCACCGACGTTATCTCCAACGTTGTCAGCTATTACTGCAGGATTACGAGGATCATCTTCTGGTATACCTGCTTCTACTTTACCAACCAAATCCGCTCCAACATCAGCACCTTTTGTAAAAATTCCACCTCCAAGTCGAGCAAAAATTGAGATTAAAGAAGCTCCAAAACCTAGAGCAACTAATGCATTAATAATGTCTCTACTTTCAGTATTTAAATTAATTAGAATAAGATAATAAATTGCTATTGATAAAAGAGCTAGGCCAGCAACCAACAAACCAGTTATAGCTCCTGATTTAAAAGCGATACTCAAACCAGACTGTAAACTCTTCCTTGATGCTTCTGCTGTTCTTACATTGGCTTGAACTGAAATAAGCATACCTACATACCCCGCAACTCCAGATAAAGCGGCGCCAATAAAATATCCTAATCCAACTAATATATTAAAAAAATATGTGACAATGATTAAAACTATTAAACCAACTATAGCTATAGTTTTATACTGCCTATTCAAGTAAGCTTTAGCACCAATTTGAATAGCACCAGCTATTTCTTGCATTTTATCATTACCTGGGCTAGCAGATAAAATTTGACCTGATAAGAGATAACTGTATCCAACAGCTAATATTCCGGAAAATATAATTAGGTAGAGTAGTTCCAACGATGAATTCATATAATGCTACGATAAATGCCAAAATAAATTAAAAAACGCAAGCTAAACTTTAATTAATTACTCAACTTATTGTATAAAAATTAATTTTTTCTTATTAAATCAGATAATTTGTCTAAAATAGCATTTAAATATTTAATTTGAGCTTTTTCTAAAAAA
>MDTG01036130.1_pt1 | contig 13150 bp, 21 predicted proteins | sample 811421 | NCBI WGS metagenome assembly MDTG01 (sample SAMN05326645, study PRJNA326480) | marine metagenome | isolation source: seawater | place: Pacific Ocean: South East | collected 2011
GGTATTGTTTTATAGTTGGTCATAAGCTAATCCTTGACCTCCACGTACTGAACTTTTTTGTTCTTCCTTCATATCATTATATGCTCCTTTAAATGATTGTCTTATTGCGTCAAAGTTTTTAGCTGCACTAACTAATGAGTTTATGTTACCGTCTCTACCATGTTCAATTGATGTACTTTCCATATAATTTGCTAACTTATCAATCATAGACTTAATACCTTTATAAGCTCTAAACGTAGGGGTTTCATATAGTTCAGCACATTTATCTAGAGCATATCTTATTTTAGAACATTCTAAAGATTCTTCCATGTTTATTTCATCTAATATTATTTCTTCTTTATCTACTTCAGGTACATTAAAGAAAGGGTTTAGATCTGGATCAGGGCATGTCATATAAAATAAATACATGTAGACATCTAAATGTGTGTCAGGATATTTATCCATAATTGCCTTTAAAAATTTTAAAGTGTAACAGTGTTCTGTAGGAACTACTTTTCCGTTTGATATGTCAAATAATTTTACTAACATATTATTCTGGTACTTCTACTGCCATTATACCCATAAAGTCTTCTAAACTTTTTTGAATAGTATATGAACCTTTCTCTGTTACAACGTGAGTATATCCGCTCAAAACAGTTCCTGTAAGTTTATCAAATTGCGCTTCAAACTTCATTACTTTTTCTAAATCTATATGTACTACTTCACTTATTGAGAAGTCATTGTATCTATTACCAATCCAACTATATATTGTTGTAGGAGTACCTGATGTATTTAAAGCAACGCATGTAGCTTTATTATAGGTTGTCCATGTACCACCAGCTGCTGTACATGTGGATGAATCTTGATAAGCGGTACCTAATGAACAACCAACCTTCATTCCATCATCATCATAACAATTACCTAGTGTTGAGCTAGACTTAGATCTTACTTTTACTTGTGTAAACTGTTTAAACTTAGGCATAATTTATTTATTTTTTAACCACATTATTAATGATCTAACTTCTTCTTTCATATAAGATAGATCATACATTTTAATATCTTTTATTATAGGTTCTCCTTGATCATCATATTTTGTTATAGGATAACCGTGAGCATTTTCACCTTCCTTTTCAAAGGAAACATGTTGAATTATAAGTTTCCCAGGTTTTAATTTAGGGTTATGCTTCAATATAATATACATATAAATACTCAATTGTAAGTTATAATGATTAAGATTACAGTCATCTAAGTGTGATAAAGGTTTATACATCTTTGATGTTATACCTTCCCAATTAGTAAAACCTTTTGACTTTATTTCTTTATTAGTCTTATAATCTGTAATATTAACCTTACCATTAACAATAGTAACTAAATCAGCCTGACCACATATTGCAGCTGATTTTAAATATGCAAAATGTTCTGGATATACTCCATCTTGTAATTTTTGTTCTGGTGCTATCTTAATACCGTTAGCATCTACAATAGGTTTTATAATAGGTACTTCTACACCTTCACGTTCTATAGTATTACAATCAAGTATACGTTCTTCTATTTGATTATGATACCAATTACCTAACTTGATTGCTCTTTGTGTTTCTGAATCCCAGGCATCTAATATTTCTTTTTGAGTCATACCATACCATTTGGATCTTTTGTTCTTACAGGATTTCTTAGCCTGAGCCTTTGCATCAAACTTAGGTTTAAACTTTCCTATAAATGATGTAACGCTAGTCCAAGTAATATTATCTTTTTCTAGGTTCTCATCTATACTCTCATAGATATGGTCTTTTTCTTTAAATATAATTGCCATAATTTATATATTTGGTGGAGGATTATTTTCATCATGTAAACTCTGGTCACTTATTCCTCTAGCTTTTTCCTCATTTTTAACTATTTGTTCATGAAGCATGTCTTCTTCTTTTGCGCTCATTAATTCTTCCCATTTACCTTTAGGGCAAGATGAAGATAATGCTCTTGTTTTAAATGCTAAACTGCAACCACAATCAGCGCAACATGGTTGAGTTCCTGGTGCAGCACATTTATGACCTTTTGTATCAAGATGTTCACATTCTTTACATATTCTCCATCTATGATCTGCTATCTTCTCAACATATTCTCTTTTAAACATACTGTTTTTAACACCTTCATATACTTCACTGATATTTTTTACTCCGTTTAATAGTTTACTTATGTTCATTTTTCCAATCTTTTTTTATTTTTACTTCTTTACTTATTCTTTCAGCAGCCTTTTCCATTAATTGTAATTTTTCTTTTATAGGTAAGTGTTTATTATAACCTTTAAAGGTTCTCTTCTCAAGATTACCTAACATATCCTTATGTCTTTTAATTGCTCTGTCTAGTCTACCTTTTCTTGTTATAAACATTCCTAGATTTGGAAGTCTTATTCTTGTATGATCAAGATCTTCCATATGCTTTCTAATTTCACTATAGAAGAATCTAACAAACGTGTCTACAAGATTAGGGTGAACTTCACATTCTTCTGCAACTTCTTCAAAAAACTCTTTATAGCTTTTAGGATTTAAATGTATATCTTTAGTTTCTATATTCATTAATCTACTCCTAATATTTTAAAGTCTAGAAATATATCACCTGAAGTTTGCACTTTCATATCAGGATTTAGCTGTATAATCTTATTATTTTTTACTACTAGATTTTTTCTTTTTGCTTTTTGTATTGCATTTCTACACGATTGAGGACTTTTGAAAATCTTCATTTCAGATATACTTGAACAAAAAGCAGTTAAATCTATAGAACCTGCTTTAGCTAACTCCGTAAGACAATTTAAATCAGAAGGACTGATCTGAGTATTATTCATAAAACAATGAGTAATAATTTGATATTTTATTACATCATTTTTATTTACTTTAACTCTCTTTTCTACTTTATTTACTATAGCCATTGTATTTTTTTTAATAATTGTATAATCTCCTAGTGTATTTCTACACTAGAAGACTATATTAATTATATTATTACTCAACTGACTTTAGTTGACGTACTGGAGGTGCATTATCACTGCTTGCGTCCCAGTCAGATCCTGCTTTAGATGCAGGAGCTTTTGGAGCTGCTTTTGCTGTCTCATTTGCTTCTTGTTGCTGAGCCATTGCATTAGCTATAAACGACTGAGCTTGAATTCTTTCAGCTCTTGCAGCTTCAATATCCTTTAAAAGTACCTCATAATCTAATTGAACTTTAAGATGTTTAATGCTATCTTTGTAATAAGCTGTAATTTCAGCTCTTTTTGCTTCCATTTCAGTCTTAGAATTTTCTGCAGCAAGTTCTTCTGCAGTTTTAACGGTTTTCTTTGCCATTACATATTGGTTTTAATGATTAATATAATACAAAGATACAAAAAAAGTTTAAATAAAAAAAGTTTATAAGGTTTTTTTAATATCCTGTCAATAATTTAAGGACATCAGCTATAGCCTTATGTCTATGATTATCTTTCAGTACTATCTTACAGACATAGTTTGATTCTTTAATCTTTGCTACTTCATGAATAGCAGAATAATTCTCATCTTTTATGTCAATTTGTTGGTAGTCTCCACAAAATATCATCATAGATCCTTTACCTAAACGTCCTAAAGCCATGCTAAATTGAGACTTAGTGAGGTTTTGGAACTCATCTATGATAATTATGCTGTCATCAAAGGTACGCCCTCTAAAATGCGCCAGAGATACTAATTCTATCTCTTCTTCATCCTCCATCTTTTGTAATTTATCAGGTTTGTTGTAAACTTTTCTCATATTTGACTTAATAGGAACTAACCACGGTTCTAACTTTTCTTTTTCAGATCCCGGTAGAAACCCATTATCTTCCGTAGAAACAGTTGGTCTTGTAATAATGATTTTATTAAACTGACGTTTAAAAAATTGATCAAGAGCTACTTGAACTGCAAGTAAAGTCTTTCCAGATCCGGCTTTGCCAACCAAAAAAGTAAAAGGATGATCAAGAATCTTTGTTTTTGCTTGTTTTTGTTCCTCTGACAGACTTATTGAAAATTGCACTGAGTTCTTTGGCGGGGTCTTTCTTTTGTTTTCTTGCATTTTTGGCTTTTATTTTCTTTACTAAATCTCTAACTTCTGCACACTTCTCATAATCCTCTATTTCTATGAAATAATCCATCATATTTACTAGATCTTTTGGTGTAAGATCTTTATATGGATCATGAGACAAAAGTAATCCTCCACTTTCTTTAACTATATCTCTCATTGTCTTTCTTTTTGTAAGAATCTCAAATGAATTAAGAAATGCTCTGTTTAACAGTTCATATTCTAGTAGAGATTGTTGATGTTCACTTAGATCATCATAGTTTTCTAAAGGATCAGTCATATACTATCTTTTTGGTTACAAAGTTATAAACTTTTTTATTTAAGTTCCAAATTATTTTGGATTATATTTTAATAAAGTTTGTTCCATGCCTGTTTTTTTATTTAAGTCATGGTACTTTAATGTTGCTTTACTGAAGTCATCCATCCACTGTGCTTGAGTATAGTCATGAGGTTTAAATATTTTTGGGAATCTTTTACTTAAACCTGTTTTTGCATAAAGAGGATTTGTAATAAAAGAATGTGGTAAATTTCTAGCTTGGTTAAATAAATCTGCAGCACCAGGCTTAAATGGTATATAACCACCTGCAGTATTTATTCCTGTAGCACCTGTAAAATCCGGTACAGCTTTATAATTTGATTTAAATCTCATATAAGGAGCATAAGCATTCATTAATGTGAATCCTGTATTAAGTCCTCCCCATAAGTACTCCCCGTCTTGAAAATTCTTTACAGCAGCATCTCCTGATTCATAAGTAAAGTATGCATTAGCTATTGTATTTCCACTTGCTAAACCATATGTGCCAGGTATTGCTGGACTCATTATGTTTTTATTTATCCAAGATTTTTGATATGCGTTACTACCAGCTTTAAATGGTTGATAAGCTGTTGCACCTAAATTCTTAGTAAATTGCCATGCACCATCTTTAAATGTTCTAAAACCTCCAGCCGTTTTAAATGGATGACGAGCACCTGTCCAAAGATTTTTAACTGCGTTTCCTCCTCTAATGGCAGAACTACCTAAATAACCTTTAAGAGCTTTACCTCCCCAACCTATTAGCTTAGTACCAGTAACACTTGTAAAAACATTTTCTAAACTAATTATTGATTGTAAACCTTTTTGGGTAGGTAAAGAAGAGCTATAAAATGGATTTGTTACTTTTTTTCCATCTATTTTATACGTAGGTTGTCCTGTTCCATAGCTTCTACCTGGTGTATCATATCCATCTTGATGATAAGAACCAACAAATCCATCCTCAGCATGAGTCTTTACAGCGTCTTCAAAGTTACTTGAAGTTACTTTTTGATAATTTGGTTGATATGATGAATGATCTAAATTATTACGCCATTTTGTTTTTGCTTCTTCACTATTCCCATCAACCATAGGTAAGAACTCTACATATTTACCTCCTGTACCGGTATAACTAGTTTTCCAATTATACAGTTTACCGTTTGGATCAACTCTATTTAACCAACTTACAGCATCTTGATAATCCATCATCACTGGTCCAGTTCCATTTCCTCTAAGTTGAGAAAGATCTCCACCAATTGATGCTGTTTTGTTATGTAACTCTTGACTAGCATCTAAAGTAGAAGCTCTATGCCAGTTATTCTCCAACAGTTGTCCGTAAGCTGCCAAATTAGCATCAAAATAAGTCCCAGAAAGATCATTTGATTGATACCTTCCTTCAATAGAACCGGGATAATTATTAAAGTCCTGCATTAAGATGTTTTTACCATTTACTGTAACAAATCCACCTATATGATGAGCACCTTTATTATTTAAAAATTCTAAAGCATCTTCTTCATTATCAAAGTTAGCATCAACATACTTTAACATTTTAGGATTATTACGCTGTACATACGCTATAGTCTCATCACTAAGTTCAGATATATCCATACGATCATAGGCATACATATCATCATGATCATCATATCTATTTTCATTTAAATGTTGACTTTTAGACCATTTATTATATTGTTCTGAAGGATTAGTACTATGATAATCATACCACTTTTCTTGTGCTATTCTATCAGCTTCCTCTTGCTCCTCGTCCATTTTGGTCAGTTGGTCAGGGGTAAATCCGTGATAAGGTTCTCCGTCATAAAAGAAAAAAGGCATATCCATATCATGAGCTAAAGCAAATGCGTCTTTCATACTAGTAGGATACCACGAAGCATCAGAATCACCATTTTTAGATTTTTGAATCCACTCATTATGATCATCTTCATTATACTCATGATAAATTGGATAACCATCTATATCTAACATAGGAGCACCATCATCTTCAAATTTTACTCTTCTAAACTTCCCATAGTTTTGTCCTTGCCAAGTACTACCATCTGCATGGTTACTATGAGCTATTTGAGGAACTGCTAACTGAGTACTTATATACCATTGTATAATTTCTCGTGTTGATAAACCACGATGCTTACTTCTCCATTTATCTACTTCTGGATCAAGTTTTCCATCTTTTACCCATTCTGGTCTAAATTCTAACTTAGGAGAACCATCTTCATTTACAAATTGAAAAAAGTGATGTATAGTTAAATCTTTTAAAGGACCATCGTATACTTCCTTTTCCCCGTTAGAATCCGTTTCACCACCACGCTTATATTTATTCATATTTTTAGAATAACGCTTCTTATCAAATAAAGATAAGTCATAATTTGCAGCAGGATGATGATTACCCCCGTGTTTGTACTTTTCTGATCTCATATAACAAATATACGGAAAAACCAAAACATAGACAAGATAATTAATGTCTAATCCGGGGTACACCCTTTCATACATGGCCCCCACCCATGTCCGTAGGGGAAAAAGTTGTATGTATGGGGGTGTGGTTGGGTCCTACATTTAAACTCCCCAACAAAATTTTGGACTGGGGTTACCCCCCAAAGAAATGAATTATTAATTAAAAAGTAAAAAAATGTTAAAAAAAGAAATGTTTTTTATGGAGACTTATAAATCTCCTAAGTCTGGTAAGACTATGTTAGTCTTTTCTGACAACCAAGTGTCTCAAGAAGAGGTAGAGAGTGTAAAACAACACAATGAAACTGTTAGAAATGGTTCTATTGTAACCAAGTTTGGAGGTATTTCCGTGAACACTTACGGTTCATTCAAACAAGTTGAATCTGGTAATCAAGTTATTGTTCCACTAAACGGAGAATACAACTTCTCTCCTGAGAAACTAGACCAGATGAGACAAAGAACTCACAAGGTCATTCAGGGAGAACCTGTTACTTACTCAAGTGGTAACAAGTCAACGTTCCGTTACCTTGGTAAACTTGATGTGTAAGTCTTAAATGTGATAAGATTGGGTCTCTGACCCTTTCTTTCACTTTAATTCACTATCATCACGTATAGTTACCTATAATCACGGTAAAGTTTTGTTAATTGTGTGTGTTGAAGTGTGTGTAGGTGGTAACATCTACCACATTTCTCCACATATTACCACATGTAAGTTATTGTGGTATATATAAAGGATATAGCTATCATAAGAGTATCTGTGGCAGTTTCATGGTAGATCTGTCTCTATGGTACTCTTATGTATAGTCTATAGTGTAATTAGTATACTCTCTCTATGTAGAATGAGAGTATTAGTAACCCAAATCTTAAAAATAATCAGTTATGGCAAATGTATTAGAAGAAATCAAATCAGTATTAAATAACAATGGTCTACAGTTAGATGACATCAAGTGTTTCACCATTAGTTTTTGGGTTGGCACTGAGTTAGTTGATTATGGTCCATATTCTCATGAAGAGCCAAAGTATGAGACTATTAATCTTCCTACTTATGAAGGTGATGATAAGCCAGCTATGTATGATGAGTATCGTGAAGCTAAGCTTGAGGATATTGCAGAGATTGGTAGCATAGAAGGTTTTGGCACTGTTTGGTTAAACAATGGTGATTGGTTATATAGACCACAACCACAATTGGAAGAAGTTTATCCTTCTGGTTGGGGATATGAAACAGTTCCTGTAATTCCTAAGAGTTTAATCTTGGATAAGTTTGGTAATAAAATAGCAAAGTTAAATGGATAGGAACGTAACCTCATCCAGGCGGGTAGGGTTGATCTCCTACCTGTTCTTTGCATACTTAATAATAATAATCAGCAGCATAAATAAAATCCTGTGGATAATACAGGTACACACAGTATGGCAAGAAATATAAATCAGAATTATAAGTACAAGGATGTAATGAAACAGGATACATTTAGTTATTCTATTCAACCAAAGCATTCACAGTTCAGAGGTAACATGTCTGAGTTAGGACACAGAAGAGATGAGAAGGGTAATGAGTCTATCTATCTATTTAATAGTTATTACACAGGTTTCTCTCGTCAAGAATATAATATGCTTAATCATACTACTGAGACTACTCTCTACTATGGTATATTGTTACCAAAGTATCTTCAGTTGAAGATGGAAGAGATGGAGAAGTATATGTTAGAGAGAACAAGACAAAGAAAGAATAGAATAGATCAGTTTTATATAAAGTATAATGATCTAATGATAACTATGAATGGTCATGCATTTAATATTGAATCGTCATCTAAACGTTATGGTTTTAGATGGATGAACAATCAACATAGTATTCAAGAAATCAAAGGACTTCAAGAGTTAATGAAACAAGTAAAGAAAGTATTTAAGTATAATAGTTGTAAAGATATATTCAGAGCTTATGATAAGTCAGAGTATATGCATGAACACAATGAGAATAAAGTATACTTAGACTTTAAACAATTTTTTAAACTAAAACAAGAGAAATGACAGATTATAATGAAGACTTTCCTTTAATTGATGATCCTAAAACACCAAAGGTTATTAAACCTATGACTGTTTTACATGATAAATTAGTTAAAGGATACAGAGATGAGAGAGATCTCAGAGTAGATAAACTTATTGTTAATATGCAGAAAAGTATATCTAAACAAATATCAGAATTAGTAGAAATAGAAGACGTACATCGTCATAGCATGTTAGTTCTAGTTCAATGTTTACAGCATCTTCGTGATGTTGTTGATCATAAGAAGAGCACAAATGATACGCTTGAGTTTATTAATAAGCAGTGTGATGAACTAGTTAAACTATCAGGTAAGCAAACAAATGACGGTGGTATTGATTGGGATAACATAACCTTGGCAAGATCATGAGTGTCAAGGTTAGCATGAAGGTAGTTAGATCTATTATAGGTGGGCATATTAATGAATCAATTAATAAGCCTGCAATAATAGATTGTCTTGTTAAAACTTTTGATTCACATGCATTAGAGATGTTAGTAGACATATGTGTATCAGAAGAAGAGTATCAGCCATTTAATATCAATGATGTAGTTATGTTTCAGCATGTATGGAATATAAATCATCTTGATCATGGTTTGACTGATGGTATTGACAGCAGGTATGGTATTATTATAGGATCAGATAACTATGGTGATGAATTTAATCCTTATTATTATAAAATGAACATGCAAATGTTTGATTTGAATGAAGATAATGAGCTTATAATTACTCCAATAGACAAGTATTCTAATGAGATTACACGTGTTATACCTGAAAAAGCAAAGGATTTACTTCAAATGTATACATCTATAAAGCAAGCATAGCTATATATCTGCTATTTATTTTGACTCAGTTCAATTAATATTAAGAAATTAGCTATTAAATAAATATAATATTATTTAATTTTGTGGTTTAAACACACAGAATAATATGTTATATCAATTAGCTAGCGGAAGAACAATAGAAATATCTATGGAGCAGTATTTAGATATGACTGATGAAGAACTACAGGACTTAGAATGTCTTGGTAATGCTAACACAATGGAGATTAATAATCCATGGCATGGTAAGTATAGTAAAGGAGATCGTGTTCATTATAAAGAATTAAATGATGAACATAATCTAATAGATTTACCTACTGAAGTCAAGTTAGCAGACAAATACTTCCAGAATAATGATGATGAGTAGATAACTACTCACAATTTACTTAAGATAAGACTTACTTATAGAGATTAGGTTGTTATATACCTTTGCCACTCTATAGGTAGGTCTTATTATTTTATTAACCCTTTATTAAATAAGAAATGAATAAAGAAAACACTAAAGTTACAATTGTACCTAATAAGATGGGTGCTAAGATTAGAGTCTCAGCTAATAATGCTGAATATGCTCATGTGCTATTAAAGCAAGAAAAAACTATTATAAGTACAACAGGTTGGGTAAAGCCATCAAGAGTACATGCATTATTACATGGTAAACTAGAAGATATACAGAATATAGGCATTGCTGACACAGATACATTACCTGGACAAATAGTTGTTAAAGAATCATTAACTCCATTTAATACTAATAATCCTGAAAGAGATTATAAATATGCAGGTACTACTGGTATAGTATGTTGTAAGCATGGTGAACCAATATATAGACAATGCTTTTATGATCCTACAATGCTTGAGACAGATGAATTAATATCTCATACTAATGGTGATGATATTAGAATAGCTAATACATCTGATGAGGATACTAAGATGGCATTGAAAGCAGAGCAATCATTCCTTAAAGAATATTTTCCTGGTGATCAAGTAGACTTAGAAGATTCTATTGCTGAGGTTGAAGCTGAGGCTGAAGCTGAAGAGGATACTGTTGAGGATAATATAGATGCTTTACAAGATGCTCAAGATAAACAGCTTGAGGATTTAGATGATACTGAGGAAGAGGAAGATGAAACACCAAGAGAGTATGAGGAAGAGAATACTATAGGTGCTAGCAATCCTTTTGATGAAGTAGAGGATGAAGAGTTAGTTGAAGTAGAAGAAGAAGATGATACTACATTTGATTTATAATTAGATGTATATAAGTGGAGAGTGGTTGGCCGTCATAACCTGACCACTCTCCCACTTGTCGTTAAGAGTAATTAATTAAGTAATAAATAAATTAAAATTAAAAAGATGGAAATTACACACACACAGTTAAAGAAGTTAAAACAACAAAGAGAAATAAATAGATATAAATACTTAGGTATGTTATCTGATTATCAAACAGTTAAGAATAAACTAGTACAAGATATAGTTTATACACAATTAAACACACAACAAATATTCTTATTTAAAAGAGTATTACATGGATTAAATGCTTATAAATCTGATGAACTAGTAGGTATGCATTGGGATAAGAAGAGAAGAGTGAAGAAAGTATGGAGAAAAGCCCAAAGAGTTATAAATAGATTCAAGCAGACTATAGCTAACAAAAGATCTAATGAGATCTTATCAATGTTTGATCATAGTCCATTAGCAAAGAACATCATGAGTGTTCCTGTTGAGGAGGTAGATGATCAATTCATTAACAAAATGACTCTTAAAGAGTTAGGTATTAAGTATGAGGATCTAATCATAAAGTTTTATAGTGAAGGATTGTTGCCTAGAAATTATTTTCAATTAAAAGAAAATGTTTAATTTAGCAATTATAATACTATGGATCTTAGTGTTAGTAACATTAGGATGGTATAGATCAAAACAATAACATATGAAAGCTAAACGCAAACTGTGTGTTGGCTGTGGTAAAGAGCAGTTCATCTGGAAGAGTGAAGGTAGGTATAAGTATTGTAAGTCTTGTTGGCTAACTAAGGTCCCAACAAAACCACTCAAACGTACACCAATCAAACCATCTCAAAAACCAATGAAGAAGAAGTCATCTAAGATGTCTGCTCTTGACACAGTTTATACAGCACTAAGAAAAGTATACTTAGAGAAGTATCCATTGTGTAATGCTAAACTACCAGGTTGTTCACTATCATCAGCCGACATACACCATAAGAAAGGTCGTGGTAAATACCATAATGATCCAACTACATGGTTATCAGTATGCAGAACATGTCATACATGGATAGAAGAACATCCAAAAGAAGCTATAGAACTAGGATTTTCAGAAAAAAGAGATTAATATGAATAAAATAGTAAATACAGGTAAAGTATATAAGTTTGATGAAGAGGGTTATATAATAAATCAAGCTAAAGTGTCAAAAATACAAGATAAATGGTTAGACGCATTAAATAGTATAATTGATATGTACAATAACCATGATTTCTTTACAGATAATATTCATAGTATATATGTTAGAGGTTCAGCAGCTGTTGGTCAAGCTTATGATAATATATCTGATTTAGATATAATAATTATTCTTAAAGGTCGTGTTAAAAGATCTAAAGGTCAATTAGATATACTATTACAAGCAAAAGCAATGGATTTTTTTAATTCATTAGAGAAGTATAGGGAGGATAATTATCCTTTTATAACTAAAATAGATAATGGACCTGCTATATATCTTAATAAACTTTTAAGTAGTGATGATCATTTATATGTTTTATATAGATTTTATATTAAATATACAGCTACACATGTTTATGGTGAAAATATACATGACTCTTTACCAGCAGTACCTAAACATAAAGTACCTATGTATCATCCTGCATTACCTTTACATTTAGGTCATATTGATGCTCAACCTGTTGATATAAGAATACATGGTAATCTTATGCAGTATACAGCAAGGAGAATAATAAGATCTTCATTTGAGTTAACATATAATAGATCAAATGTATGGACTAGATGTTTAGTTCCTTGTTATGATATATTTAGTGAATATTATCCTGATAAAAAAGAGGAAATGAGAAATGTATTAGAAATAGCAATCTTTGGTATGAAAGATAAGACTAGAGATGATTATAATAAAATGATGGAAGTGGGTAAATGGTTAATAAAACAAATAGAACAAGACTATGACAGAAAAGAATAAAGCATTAGAAATAGCTAGAAATTTAAATAGAACACTTAGTAATTTAATAGAAACAGTTGGTAGAGGAGACAGCGCATTAAGAGATAATGCTATATGGGCTCAAACTAAACCATCAAAAGCAATATTAAAAGAAAAGTTAAATAAAATATGTAAGAAGCATAATATTAAAGAAGAAGAATTATAATGGAAATACCTAAACACATATTAGATAAATTAAAGCTCCGTAAGGAGGAAGATATACAGACAGAAGCTGAAGAGTTAGAACAACTCAGAGCTGAAGAGAATACCAAGAAGTTCGTAACATCA
>MDTG01273496.1_pt1 | contig 13150 bp, 11 predicted proteins | sample 811421 | NCBI WGS metagenome assembly MDTG01 (sample SAMN05326645, study PRJNA326480) | marine metagenome | isolation source: seawater | place: Pacific Ocean: South East | collected 2011
CCTACCGGATCTTCCGAACCTGGCGGCGCAAGCAGGTACCAGTGCCGTGGACGAATCCATCGGACTGCTTGATGACGTTCAGCTTGAAGTCAGAATCGAGCTTGGCCGTACCAAGATGCTCGTCGAGGACGTGCTTCGTCTCTCGTCCGATGCCGTGGTCGAACTCGACAAGGCCGCCGGTGATCCCGTCGACATCTATGTCAATGGTCGAAGAATCGCTCGTGGTGAAGTCCTCGTATTGAACGAGAACTTCTGCATTCGAGTCAGTGAAATCGTTGAATCGCCCGCCCGGTCGACCTGACACGCTCTCGCCGGCATCAGGCCATCTCACGCTCACACCAGACACGACAACGCTTCTCGAGTCCACCGACTGCGAGAACACAAGGCTCAAGTCATGAACACCATTTTTCCGCATCGCGTGACCAGCACCATCGCAACCTGTGTGCTTGCCGCATTCGTCGGTGCCGCTGCCGCGCAGGATGCAACCGAGCTCAAACCACTTCGCCTTTCGGATCTCGCGCGCACTCAAGACTCGGTGGCTCAGCCGACGGCGGTCTCCGATCCCGTCGTCTCCCCGACGACCGTTGAGACGACCACGAACACCACCGCGGCATCGGCTTCAGGGGCGTCCGATGCAGTGGAGACCGCTTCGAGGTGGTCTGCGCTGCCCTTGCCGGGTGCGCAAAAAGACAGCGCGCCCACCAGTGAGATGGGCAAGGTCAATGGAAGTGGTGCTCAGGATGTTCTTCAGGTGGGGGGCGGTCTTGCCGGTGTCCTCCTTCTGATCTGGGTTCTGCGCACCCTCATTCGAAAGTCCTCCGGGTCAGGGGCGGCCCGGGGTCTTCTCGCCCGGGTTCGTGCACCCGAGGGTGTCGCCTCCATCCTGGCTCGGTATCCGGTGGCTCGGGGCGAGCATGTCGTTCTGCTCGAAGTGGGGCGACGCATCCTGGTCGTCCATCAGGCCTCCGGTTCGATGACCACGCTTTCAGAGCTGACTGATCGTGACGAAGTGGCCGACATTCGAGCTCGCGTCACCGGTGAGGAACGCGTGAAGGCCGAGGAGTCCTTCGCACCTTCCTTCGAGGCCTCACTCGAAGCGGATTCGAAGGCGTCCTCGTTGGAACCGGTGGATGGGATGCCCGGGTTCGTGGCCGAAACCGTCGATCTCACGCAGCGAAAACGCTCCCGACTCACCGGAGGTGCTGCGTGAGTCAGGGCCTTTCCCGTTCACCGATCCTCTTGCTGCTCGTCACTGCGACTGTGCTCCTGTTCGCGACGGCTGACGCTTCGGCGACGCCTCCGGGCGGCGGCGCGATTCTGGTTGAGAATCCCATCGGTGCGGTCGAGCAGGCGGCCAGCGAGCTGGGACTCGAAGGCGGTCTTTCCACGAGTCTGAACATCGTGGTCCTTCTGACCGTGCTTGCGATCGTCCCCTCGGTCTTCATTCTCTGCACCTGTTTCACGCGAATCGTCATCGTGCTGAGTCTGCTTCGACAGGCTCTGGGAACCCAGGGGCTGCCACCCAGTCAGATCATCGTCGGCCTGAGTCTTTTTCTGACTCTGGTGGTGATGTCGCCCACGTTCTCCAGAATGTATGACGCCGGAATCAAACCATACCTTGCGGAAACGGCCGAAAGTCAGTCGATGCCCGTCAATCAGATCGCCGCATGGGATCGTGCCAAGATGCCCTTGCGCGATTTCATGTTCGACCAGATCGATCACACCGGAAACTGGGAGACCGTCTGGATGATCGAGGGATTTCGACGTGATGCTCAGTCCGAGCCGATCGATCCCGAGGCGATGACCACCGACGACATCGATCTTCTGACGCTTGTTCCTTCGTACATCCTGAGTGAGTTGAAGACGGCCTTCCTGCTTGGATTCAAGATCTACCTTCCGTTTCTCGTCATCGACATGGTCATCGCCAGTCTGCTCATCTCGATGGGAATGATGATGCTTCCGCCGGTGCTCATCTCCCTTCCGTTCAAACTGCTTCTGTTCGTCCTGGTGGATGGATGGGATCTGGTCACGTTCCAGCTGATGTCCGGGGTCTCACCGGGCCTCGGTGGTTAGCTTCTTCTTCAAGGGTTGTCGCATGGACACTGAAAATCTCGCACTCGTCAGAGAAGCCTTGATGCTCACCCTGCTTGTGTCGGCCCCGATTCTCGGTGCCGGACTGGTGGTCGGTCTCGTCATCAGCCTGCTGCAAGCCGTGACGCAGGTTCAGGAACAGACACTTGCGTTCGTCCCCAAGATCGTGGCGATGGTCCTTGTCGCGATCCTGCTCCTGGGTTGGATCGGTTCACAGATCTCGGTCTTCGCCGAGCGAATGTTCGGAGGCTGACTCGAGCGTGCAAGACACCGCTTCAATGACGACCGCGATGACCGGACTGGGTGCCACGGTGCTGCCGCTTCTGCTGGTTGCGGCACGCCTGGGAGGGCTCGCCCTCTTCGCTCCGGTCTTCGGCTCGCCCGTCATCGTCGGTCGAGTGAAGATTCTCTTCTTCATTGGAATGGCGGCCGCCGCGATGCCGGTGCTGAGCGCTTCCGGAGCATTGGCCGGCTCCGAAAACATGGGACTGTGGGTCTTGATGGCGTCTCTGGCGCTGGAGATCGTCGTCGGTGCCTTGATCGGATTCATCGCCTTGATTCCACTGTTCGCGATGCAGACCGGCGGGCTGGTCATGGCTCAGCAGATGGGTCTCGGATTCGCACGGTTCTACAATCCCGCGATGGGTGGGGAAGCGGATGTTCTGGAGAACATGCTCTTTCTCTTCGCACTGGTCACCTTCATCGCCATGGGCGGCATCGACTGGACCGTGCTCGCGGTTCTGAACAGCTACCACTACGTGGGGATCGGTTCCCTTCAGCTCGACGATGGAATTCCGATGCTGCTCAGCGGGCTGGTCATGGCCGCGATCGAGATGGGCATGCGCGTCGCCGCGCCGTTGCTCGCTCTGGTCTTTCTCGAAACCGTCGCGATCGGCTTCATCGCCAAGACCGTTCCTCAGTTGAACATTCTCAGTCTCGGCTTTCCCATCCGAATCATGGTCGGCATCGGAACCCTCATCGCCGGTATCGCGATTCTCAGCGAGGTGCTCGTCGAGTTCATCGATGACATCCTCGGTCTGATGATGACCTGGTATCAGGACGCGGGGGTGTCGAATGGCTGAAGATCTCGGTGAAAAGTCGGAAGAACCCACGCCCAAGAAGCTGCGCGATTCACGAGAAGAGGGCAAGGTGGCGCGCAGTGCCGATCTCACTTCGGCCATCGTTCTGGCCGGTGGGTCGGTCGCGGTCTGGTTCGGATTCGGGCCCATGTTCAACACCCTCGGTCTCGCGCTGGAACAGGTGCTCGCGGAGCCCGGGTTGCGCAACACCTCACCCGGAACCTGGGCGGATTCCGTGGAAATAGGTGCTCTGGCCGCCATGGCAGGGCTGCTCCCGATCATGCTCGTGATCTGGGGAGTCTGCCTTCTGGCCAATGTCGTTCAGGTCGGTTTTCTGCTGGCTCCGAAATCCATCACGCCGAAGGCCTCCAAGTTGAACCCACTTGAAGGTGCCAAGCGCGTCTTCGGAATGTCGGCCTTCGTCAAGGCCGGCCTCGATTCACTGAAGGTGGGGCTGGTCCTCTGCGTGGTGATCCTGACGGTCAATGGCATGCACGACAAGGTCATGTTGCTTCCGATGCTTCCACTGCCTGCGGCCTTGCTCGCGGTCGGTGAATTGATGATGCAGCTGGCGCTTCGCATCGCTCTCATCCTGTTGATTCTGGGGCTTCTCGATTATCTCTGGCAGAAGCATCGTCATACCGAGGGTCTGAAGATGACCAAGCAGCAGGTTCGTGATGAATTCAAGCAGATGGACGGTGATCCTCAGCTCAAGCAGCGCCGCATGCAGTTCGCCCGGCAGCTCGCTCAGCAGAGGGTCTCTTCCGCCGTTCCCAAGGCCGACGTGATCGTGACCAATCCAACCCATCTTTCGGTGGCCCTTCAGTGGGATCAGGCGACGATGGAGGCTCCGGTGGTCGTCGCGATGGGCGCGGATCATCTGGCATTGAAGATTCGGCAGATCGCGATGCAGCATTCCGTCCCCATTCTCGAACGAAAGCCACTGGCCCGTGCGTTGTATGCACAGGTGAAGGTCGGTGACGAGATTCCACATGACCTGTACCAGGCCGTCTCGGAAGTGCTGGCCTACGTGTATCGTCTTGAAGGACGTGCGGTCGGATGAACAATGACCTGAACAGATTCACGGAGAACCACTGAATGGCTCAAGCAGCCGACGGTTCCAACCTGCCCGGCATCCTGCATGCCATCGCCCGACGACGAGAACTGCTCGTTCCGCTCGGGTTCCTCGCCCTCATCGGCGTGTTGGTCGTCCCTCTGCCTGCATTGATGCTGGATCTCATGATCTGCGCCAATCTGTCCCTCGCCGCAATCGTCCTTCTGACGACGATCCAGATGAAGCGTCCTCTCGAATTTTCGGTCTTTCCGGCATTGCTGCTCGCGACCACGCTGTTTCGGCTCGTGCTCAATGTCGCCTCCACGCGTTTGATCCTGTCGGCTGACGGAAGCTCCCCCGAGGAACTCAAGGGTGTCGCAGGCAACGTCATCGATGCCTTCGCGAACTTCGTCGCAGGCAATGACGCCGTCGTCGGCGGCATCATCTTCATCATCCTGATCGTCGTTCAGTTCGTGGTCATCACCAAAGGCGCGACCCGAATGTCCGAAGTGGCCGCGCGCTTCACGCTCGACGCCATGCCGGGCAAGCAGATGGCGATCGACGCCGACCTCTCCGCCGGACTGATCAGCGAGACGGATGCTCGCGAACGTCGTGAAGAGGTCACTCGAGAGGCCGACTTCTACGGGGCCATGGATGGTGCGAGCAAGTTCGTCCGTGGTGATGCCATCGCAGGCATCGTGATCACCCTGGTCAACATCATCGGTGGGGTGGCCATCGGTGTCATGGACAACGGTCTCGACGTCGGATCGGCCTTGAGAACCTTCGGAATGTTGTCGATCGGTGACGGACTCGTCTCCCAGATCCCGGCATTCATCGTCGCGATCGCCGCGGGTCTGATCGTCGCTCGAGCCGGCGGTGGCAAGGCGATCGGCGATGCCATTCCCGCGCAGCTGGTGTCACAGCCGACCGCGCTCTTCATGATCGCACTCTTTCTCGGAATGCTGGCGTTCACCGGACTGCCGGCCTTTCCCTTGCTTTCCGCGGCTCTGACACTTGCCGCACTCGGTCTGTTCTCCGTCCGGGGCAAGAAGATGACCGCTGATCGTGCCCGGGCTGAAGCCGCTCATGCGGCGACCGCGGTGGCCGAAGAGGCACCGCCGGTCGATGATCTTCTTCGTGTCGACACCCTTGAGATCGAACTGGGGTACGGATTGGTCCAGCTGGTCGACTCCGGGCGCGGGGGGGGGATTCTGGAGCAGATCACCCGCCAGCGCGAGGATATGGCTGGCGAACTCGGCATCGTGCTGCCCCCGGTTCGAATCAGAGACAACGTGCAACTGCCTTCCGAGCAGTACCGACTTCGGATCCGAGGCGCGGTCGTCGGCGAAGGTGTGGTTCATCCCGGCATGATCATGGCGATGGATCCCGGAGTGGTGACCACGGAGATCGAAGGTGTTCGGGAGGTGGAGCCGGTCTTCGGTCTTGAAGCCGTGTGGATCGACCCCGCGCAGCGTACCCGGGCTGAAAACGCCAATTACGTGGTGATCGAGCCCGGAGTGGTTCTGGTGACCCACCTCGTGGAGATCGCACGACGCCATGCGGATGAACTGCTGTCACGAGAAGAGGTTTCGAATCTCATCGAGAAGCTCAAGGAAAAGGCCCCCAAGCTCGTCGAAGAGACCGTTCCGGCCCAGATCAAGCCGGGTGAGCTGCAGAAGGTTCTGCAATCGCTGCTTCGAGAACGTGTGCCCATTCGCGATCTCGAGACCATTCTCGAGACACTTTCCGAGTGGTCACAGCACACGAAGGATACCGACGTCCTGGTCGAGTACGTGCGAAACGGACTTCGAAGGACGATCTGTGCGCAATACGCCGTGCCGGATGAGCGGGGGGTCTCGAGAATTCGTTGTGTCACGGTCGACCCGACTCTGGAAGAACAGATCAGTGGCTACAAGGAGCAGACCGCGACCGGAACCACGCTCATCATCCCGCCCCAGCTTGCCGGGACCATCGGGCAGGCGGCCGTGGACTCGCTTCGGCCCCTGGTCGATCGTGGGGAACGGGCCATCGTGGTGGCAAGTCCCGGTGTCCGAGCCCAGGTTCGAGAGGTCGTGAAGGCGTTTCTCCCCGATGTGGTGGTTCTGGGCATCAATGAAATCATCGACGTTGAGATGGAAAGTCTCGGTCTGATTCAGCTGGCGCCGCCGGTACGCGCTGCGAGTGACCCGAATTCCCCCGCCGCAGCGGTCTCCTGATCCTGCAGGAAATCAAACCTTTCCTTTTCAAACAGCGTCTTCAGGCTTGCCGAAAGGTCTCCGGCAGAGGATGATTATCTCATCGAAGCATGGCAGGATGCCATGCCCAGGGTTCAGACCCTGACGCGCCCCCTCAACCGGACGCTCAGCCAGGAAGGCAACTACCGGTGAAACTGAGAACATACAAGGCATTCACGCAGGACCAGGCACTTCAGGCTGCGAGGGCGGACCTCGGGTCCACTGTCAGAGTCGTGCAATGCCGAGTCGTGAAGCGCAAGGGGCTTTCCGGTTTCTGGCACCGCCGCATCATCGAAGTGACCGTCGAGATTCCCCAGGCTGAAATCGCGACCTCCCCGGGAATACAGGCTGCCGCCGTCTACTCCTCGCGGGAGTCCGACGCACCCGTCGAACAAACCTCCACCTCCTCCGAAACGCTCGACATGGACTTCGAACGAGCCAAGACCCGGCGCCTCGCCCAGGCACTCGCCATCAAGTTGGACCGCGAACGTGATCTGCGTCGAAACAACGAGCGCAACGAACGTGCCGTCGAGTCCACCGCACGTCTTCGTGAATCGCTCGACAAGACCGTGGAGCACCGAAGTCCCGCCAATGAAGACGGTCAGGGTGCCAGGGTGAATCGTGCGCCGTCCTCCGACTGTGCGCGTCGCTTCGTGGTCGAGCAACACGGCACCGAACAGCGCGTTCGTGAACGCGAAGCATTGCTTGGCTCCGATCCCCAACCCAATCAGCAGGTTCCATCCCACGACATCTCGAGCGATGGTCCGGATCCGGTCCGTGCGATCGTCGCGGCAGCGATCTCCGAGGATGCCGAAGGTCCGTTGTCCTTCGGGCGCCGCATCAATCCGGCAGCCCTTCGCGAGGTCTATCGCCGCCTCATCGAGCAGGAAGTCAGCGAGGAGATCGCGGAGACGATCCTGATCGAGATCGCCGAGGAACTCGGCACCGAAGTGTCCGATTCCAAGCGGGTCACCCGCTCGGCCCGCCGTCGAGTGAATGAATTGCTTCCCATCGATGAACAACCTCTGGACATCGGTGCGGCGAAGCGTGAGGGTCGACCGCACGTGGTCGCGTTGATCGGACCCACCGGAGTCGGCAAGACGACGACCATCGCCAAGCTGGCCGCATCATGCCGTTTTCGTGAGGGCCTTTCCGTCGGCCTGATCACCACGGATTCATTTCGCATGGCGGCCGTCGACCAACTCGGCCGTTACGCGGAGATTCTCCAGGTCGACCTCGAAGTCGTCATCGAACCCGAGGACATGGTTCCCGCGCTGGAGAGACTCTCCGGATGCGACGTCATCCTCGTCGACACCGCCGGTCGAAGTCGGCGTGACAGCGAGCGACTTCAGGAGCTCGGGGCGTTCCTTCGTCAGGCCGATCCGGACGAGACCCACCTCGTGCTCTCGACCACCACGGGGCAGCGAACGATGCTTCGTGATGCCGACGCCTTCTCGCAGCTCGGTGCGGATCGAGTCGTCCTCACCAAGCTCGACGAAGCCGATGGTTTCGGAATCGTCCTGAACGTCATCCAGACGCTCGACACCCGGATCAGTTTCGTGACCACCGGCCAGGAGGTCCCCGACGACATCGAACAGGGGGGTGGTGATCGCATCGCGAGACTTCTTCTCGGTCATGAACCGTCGACCGATGACGCCGTCGGTGAAACCACGGCGCATCCTCTGATGGACGTTGATTGCGAAGGTGTCGCATGACCGTCGATCAAGCCACACGACTCCGCGAACTCGCGGAACAGCATGAAACCTCCCGCAAGGAAAGAGCATCGGCCGAACTTGGTGAACGCGCCAGGAAGACCGCACCTCCGTTGGGTTCCTCGCCTCGCACGCCGGCCTTCGAGAGCCCGACCCGACTTGCTCATGCCACGGCGTTCGTCAGTGGTAAAGGAGGCGTCGGAAAATCCAATCTCGCCCTGAATCTCGCCATCGCCCTGGGCTGTCGCGGGCGTCGTGTCGTGCTCTTCGACGCCGATATGGGCATGGCGAATCTCGATGTCCTCTGTGGCTTGACGCCAACCGGAACACTGGAGGACGTGGTTCGAGGTCGAACGACGCTTCGTGAGATCCTCGTTCAGGGCCCTGGTGGATTTCAGCTGGTTCCCGGAGCGTCCGGAGTGGCCTCCATGGCGAACATCGATGGACTCGGCCGACGCAGATTGCTCAAACAGCTCGCGATGCTCGACACGGTGGCCGATCATCTTCTGATCGACATGGGCGCCGGGATCAGTTCCTCCGTGATGTCATTTGCCGCCGCGGCCGATCGAGTCGTGGTCGTGACCACGCCCGAGCCGACCTCGATGACCGATGCCTACGGTGCGATGAAGGCGTTGGTCTCACGCGGTCGGGAGATGCGTCTGGATCTGGTGGTCAACATGGCACACAGTGATGCGGAAGGTCTCGACGTCCACAAGCGAATCAGCCGTGTGGCTCGAAAGTTCCTCGGGGTCGAGCTGGGTCTTGCGGCGGTGATCCCTCATGACATGCTGGTGTCTCAAGCGGTCCGTGTGCGACGGCCCGTTCTTCTCGAGTCTCCGCACGCACCGGTGACCCGGGCGATCGATCGACTTGCGAGGCAGCTCGAGGGCCTTCCGGTCGATCGTTTCGACGAAGGCTCAGCGAAGCAGCCCGTGGCACCTCCCAAGGATGTGAAGCAGGGAGGCTTCTTTCACCGTCTTGCCGGAAGCATCCTTTCCAAGGGCCGTTGAAAGCGCACAAACCTCATAATTCCAACCATCTGCGCAGAAGACCGTGAAATGGTGGAAAGAAATGGGTGGTCTCGTCGATTCACTTTGATGATGACCCACCGTTCACTCACCAACGTCATTTCAGCCGTCCTGGGAATCTCAGGGTTTCTGGTCTCCCTCTCCGCGGGAATGTTCTCAGGAAATTCAATCGACAGCGTTCTCGAGCGAGCGCTCTTTTGCACGTTCCTGTGTTTTCTTTCCGGCGGCGGTATCGGGATGCTTCTTGATGGTGTGCTGGAACGGCATGCGCAGAAATTGCGCATCGAAAACGCGAGTGACGACGAACTGAGTCACATTGACGCTTCGGAAGAGTCGGCAGTGACGCCTTCCGAGACCGCGGCATCACCTCAGGCGATCGCCTGAGTTTCGTATTGATCTCTTTGTGCGCTTGTGGAACAAGCCGTGTCTCCTCTATACTCCTCATGTCTTGGGTCAAGGAACGACCATGGACATATAGGACCGGTGTTCTACGCTGGTTCATCAATTCACCCGGGAGTACCCGGAATCGGACGGACTCGATTTTCATGATTGACTCGACTTCCATGCACAATTGTCTCGGACGCGAAATGACTCGCGCCTCGATTCGTTCGTCATGGTCGAAGCTCGTGACATGTGAATCTCTGTACGGGTCACTTCGACTTCCGCTCGCGTGAATGGTTGAACCTGCTTAGAAAACGTACGCCGGTCGACATCTCGAAAAGATGAGACGTCAGTCTCATCGTGGCAAGGTCAAGGAGCGGACCGCATGGCGAATTCAACAACGAGTACGACGCAGAAAAGCGTCAAGAAAAAGACGAAGACAACTGAAAAGACCACGGGAACCGGTCGCACGTCGACCAAGAAGACGGTGGAAATCGTCGAATTGACCGAGGTTGCTCAGGACGTCGCGATCGAAGGCACCAAGACCGAGGAACCCGAGGCGGAACAGAAGCCGAAGCGTCGATCCCGACGTGCCTGCCGGCGCGATTTCACCAGCGAATACACCGAAGATCAGCTTCGTGAAATCGAAGCCGAGCAAGGCATGGAAAACGTCTGGCACCTCTACCGTGAGTGGGGTTGCAAGACGATGAGGGATTTCCTCGCCAAGAAGTACTACGACATCGTGAAGTACACCGCGGAACGCATGCACATGCGACTTCCGAACGAGGTCGAGGTCGAGGATCTCATGTCGGCCGGAATCTTCGGGCTCATGGATGCCATCGAGGCGTTCGACACCGAGCGCGGTGTCAAGTTCGAGACCTATTGCGGAACCCGCATCAAGGGCGCCATCTTCGACGAGCTCCGCCACATGGACTGGGTCCCTCGACTGGTGCGTGCACGCAGTTCCAAGGTCGACCAGGCGCGTCGATCGATCGAAATGCGAACCGGCACCAAGGCTTCCGACGAGCAGATCTCCACGCACATGCAGCTTGACAGTTCCGAGTACAAGAAGGTCATCCGAGATTCACAGCCCGTGGGTGTGGTGAGTCTGACTCGAAAGTGGTTCGAGACCGATTCAAGCAAGGATGTCCGTGAAATCGACGTGATCAAGGATCATCGTCAACAGAATCCCTTGAACACCGTTCAACGCCAGGACCTTCAGGGTCTGATCACCAAGGGCCTCGCTCGTGCTGAAAAGCTGATCGTCATTCTCTACTACTACGAAGAGATGACCATGAAGGAAATCGGTCTCACGCTCGATCTCTCCGAGAGCCGTGTGAGTCAGATGCACTCATCGATCCTGTCCCGGCTCAAGGCCCAGATGCAGCACCGTGAGAAGGAATTCTGAACCACGCTTTCTGAATTCGCCTCAAAGCTCCCTCCACGAAGGGCCCGTCAGGGCTCTTTGTTTTTGTTGATGACCTTTCCAATTCCCTGGTGGTAGACTGTTTCCATGTCCACACTCGACGGATCAGACATCCATTCATCCACCTACGCGGAGCTGAGTCAATCGGCCCGTTCCGAGATCATCGAGATCCAGCCCGACGAGCTCGCGCGGCATCTCGGCGGTGACCTCCATGTGCTGGATGTCAGAGACTTCGACGAGACCACCAGCGGGGTGATCGAAGGGGCATTGGTGATGCCCCGAGGTCGACTTGAAAAACTGGTCGAGACGATCGCACTGGATCATGACGCCGATGTCGTGCTCTACTGCGAATCCGGCAAACGATCGGCATTGGCGGCGCGGACCCTCGGTTCCATGGGTTTTCTCAAGGTCCGCTCGCTCGCGGGAGGCATCGAAGCCTGGCGAGAGACAGGGCATCCGGTTCTGACTGGCACCATCGAGCTTGCGTCACCCGTGCAGGGGGGGCTTCAGCAAAGCACCTCGGCCGTCATCCTCAGTGACTGGGAGTCGATTCGAAGTGATTATCCCATCACGACCGCCCGCATCGAATGCACCGATGGATTGTCCCGTCCCTTGATCTACCTTGATCATGCCGCGACCACGCATCCACCAGCCACCGCCTTGCAGGCGTACCTGCAGTTTCTCGGTCTGGAATATTCGAACGTCCATCGTGCGACGCATTCCCTCGCCCGTTCGGCCACCGACCGATTCGAGAAAGCCTACGAGACGTGTGCCAATTTCATCGGTGGCACTCTCGATGAAGGATGCGTCGTCTTCACCGCGAACACGACTCATGCCTGTGATCTCGTCGCGCATGTGGTGGCCCATCTTCCCGGCAAGGTCGTGGTGACGGATCTCGAGCATCATTCAAACGATCTTCCACACCGTGGGCGCAGTGAAGTCGTCCGCATCGGTCTGGACAGTGAGATGTGCCTCGACATGACGGCCCTCGAAGAGGTCCTTCGCACCGAAGAAGTGAAACTCGTCGCGATCACCGGAGCGGCCAACGTCACCGGTTGGATGCCGCCGATTCATGAGATCGCGGAGCTGGCACACCGTCATGGTGCCCTGATCTGCGTGGACGGCGCTCAGTTGATGGCCCACGCCCCGGTCGACGTCCGTCCACATGACGACCCCGGCCACATCGATTTCATCACCGCCGCCGGTCACAAGATGTACGCCCCGTTCGGCATCGGCTTCCTCTACGGACCTCGCAAGCTCTTCGACGAGGCGCCGCCCTATCTCCCCGGGGGAGGCACCGCCGCCAAGGTCGAATCCGATTCGGTCGAATGGCTCCCTTCACCCGATCGACATCAGGGCGGCACGCCCAATGTCGCGGGCGTGATCGGGCTCGCCAGCGTCATCGATTTCCTGTCCGGGGTCGGGATGGAACGGATCCGGGAGCACGAGCAGCGTCTGCTCTCCCGTGCCTGGAACGGTCTTTCCGAGATGGAGGGGATCACGATCTACGGACCGAACTCCTTCGAGGACCGAGTCGGCATCCTGCCTTTCAATGTCGACGGCGTGAGCGATCTGCTGTGTTCCGCCGTGCTTGGTGCCGAATACGCGATCGCCGTTCGCAACGGTCGCTTCTGTGCCCATGTTCATGCGGATGCACTTTTCGCAGCCCAGGGCGGCGTCACCGAGGAATCGGACGTTCGACCCGGCGCGGTGCGCGTCTCCTTTGGAATCTTCAACAATGAACACGACGTCGATCGCTTCCTTGAAGCGGTCCGTCGCGTGCGCGATCGCGAGTGGGTCGGCCAGTACGAGATCAAGGGCGGCGACGTCGACCCCAAGAGCGCCGGACGCTGTGCCGATGCCTGGATGGAATCCGCCAAGAGCTGAGCTTCCTTCAGTCGTCCTGCGAGGGCAGTTCCAGCACGAACAGATTGGTGAATTCGATCGCGGAGCCGTGGCTCTGCAGGGCGATCGGACCGGTCTTCGCGATGCCCGGAAGCGGTGCGTTCTCGAGGACGGTGACGCCGTTGAGATTCACCGTGAGCAGTTCGCCGCGCATGGTGATGATGAAGCGGTTCCAGGAACCGGTGGGGGCGTCGGCTCGACTTCGAGGAGTCGACGCGGCGCGAACCTCGTCCGACATCG
>MDTG01307252.1_pt1 | contig 13148 bp, 11 predicted proteins | sample 811421 | NCBI WGS metagenome assembly MDTG01 (sample SAMN05326645, study PRJNA326480) | marine metagenome | isolation source: seawater | place: Pacific Ocean: South East | collected 2011
AAAGTTGCTCCTCCATTTAAAGTTGTAGAATTTGATTTAATGTATGGAAAAGGTATTAGCAAATCAGGTGAATTAATAGATCTTGGAGTTAAAGCTGAGGTTGTAGAAAAATCTGGAGCTTGGTATGCATATAAAGGAGAAAAGATAGGTCAAGGAAGAGAAAATGCGAAAATCTATATAGAAAAAAATCCTAAAGTTGGGGAAGAAATAGAAAAGATAATCCGAGACAAAGCTGGATTAATTAAAAAAAAGATAGAAGGTAACCCATCTCCAAAAGAAAAAATTAGCGATAAAGAAGAGTAAAATTCTCACATCTTATATCTAGAACGAAAGGCCTAAAATGGCCTTTCGTTTCCCGTAAAATATAATCAATTAAAAGTTGTATAAATATGGACAACTAAAAAAATATCTGTATTTAATAGTTAAATGAACAATATTTTAATGAGCGATATCAGAAAAAAGTTTCTTGAATATTTTTCAAGAAATGGCCATGAGATTGTAGTATCAAGCAATATCGTTCCAAATAATGACCCAACCTTGATGTTTACAAACTCTGGTATGGTTCAATTTAAAAATGTTTTTACAGGATTAGAAAATAAGCCCTTCAAAACAGCAACAACATCACAAAAATGTATTAGAGCAGGTGGAAAACATAACGATCTTGAGAATGTTGGTTATACACCAAGACATCATACATTTTTTGAGATGCTAGGGAATTTTTCTTTTGGGGATTATTTTAAAGAAAAAGCAATTTATTATGCTTGGGAATTATTAACAAAAGATTTGGGTCTTCCAAAAGAAAAACTATTAGTAACTGTCTATTCTGAAGATGAAGAGGCTTTTAAATTATGGAAGAAAATAGCTGGTTTATCAGAGAGCAGAATTATTAAAATTTCAACATCAGACAATTTTTGGTCCATGGGAGAAACTGGTCCATGTGGGCCATGTTCTGAAATATTTTATGATCATGGGGAGAAATTGAAGGGAGGTTTACCTGGATCTGAAAATGAAGATGGCGATAGATTTATTGAAATTTGGAATTTAGTATTTATGCAATTTGAGCAAGTATCACAGAAAAAAAGAATAAATCTACCAAAACCATCCGTTGATACAGGAATGGGATTAGAAAGAATAACTGCAGTTCTCCAGGGAACTCACGATAATTATAACATTGATCATTTTAAAAAATTGATGTCAGCATCATCAGAAATTACAAAAACTAAAATAGATAAGAACACTATCGCAAGTCATAGAGTCATAGCAGATCATTTAAGATCAAGTAGTTTTTTAATAGCCGAGGGAGTTTTGCCATCTAACGAAGGTCGTGGTTATGTCTTAAGAAGAATTATGAGAAGAGGAATGCGTCATGCACACACGTTAGGCGTCAAACACTCTATATTTTATAAATTATTTGATGTTCTTTTAGAAGAAATGTCACAGAGTCACCCAGAATTAAAAAGAGGTAAAGATTTAATTGTAGAAACATTAAAAAATGAAGAGGAAAAATTTTCATCACTATTGGATAGAGGTATGAAAATTTTAGATCAAGATCTTGAAAAAGTAAAAAATAATATTTTTCCAGGGGAAATAGCTTTTAAACTTTACGATACTTACGGTTTTCCTCTAGATCTAACTGCAGACATTTTAAAAAATAAAAATATAAAAATTGACACTAATGCTTTTGATAGATCAATGGAAAAAAGTAAAGAAATTGCACGAGCTAGCTGGAAAGGATCAGGAGATAAATCTTTGGAAGAAAAATGGTTTAAAGCTAGAGAAGATCTTAAGCCTACGGAATTTTTGGGTTATGGGCTAGATACAGCTGAAGGAGTAGTTCTTAAAATATCAAAAGGTAAAGATTTTGTTCAAGAAGCAAATGCAGGCGATGAAGTAGAAATAGTAACAAATCAAACACCATTTTATGCAGAGTCTGGAGGTCAAGTCGGTGACCAAGGAATAATTTATTCTAATGACTGTAAAGTAGTTATTAAGGATACTCAAAAAAAGATGGGTGATTTGCATGTTCATCTAGGAAAAATCGATAAAGGTTCTTTAAAAACAAATGAAAGTGTTAATTTAGAAATTAATGTAGAGAGGCGAAACAATGCAAGGGCTTACCATTCTGCAACTCACTTATTACATGAAGCTTTGAGAAGAACTTTAGGGAAACATGTTACACAAAAGGGATCTTTAGTCAGTCCAGAAAAACTTAGATTTGATTTTAGTCACAATAAACCAATCGAGGGAGCTGAAATTGAAAAAATTGAAAAATTTGTTAATAAAATGATTAACACTGCTGCAGACGTTAAAACAAGAATTATGACACCTAAGGAAGCAGTTGAAAAAGGAGCTTTAGCCTTATTTGGCGAGAAATACGACGAAGAAGTTAGAGTTCTATCCATGGGTAAGGAAAATGGAGGTTTTTTTTCAACTGAATTGTGTGGGGGAACTCATGTTAAAAACACAAAAGATATTGGAAGATTTAAAATAGTAGGACAATCATCAATAGCAGCAGGCATAAGAAGAATAGAAGCTCTAAGAGGTAAACAGTTAGAGGATTATGAAAAATCTGCTAAACAAGATAAATCTTCAAAAGAGAAAAATCTAAAAAATCAAATCGATATAGTCAAAAAAGAGTTATCTAAACATAAGATAAAACCTAATTATAGAGAAGATTTAGAACTATCAGAAAATTTAAAGAATCTGAACAAACAAATGGGTAAAATAAAAGTTCAAAATATCATTAAAGATAAAAGTAAAAATATTATTAAAGATAAAAAAATTGGTTCATTCATTCTTAGACACCAAGTTCTTACAGATTTTCCATCTAAAGAATTAAGAAGCATAATTGATCAGGGCAAAAAAGATATTAAACAAGGTATTGTTGTTAGCTTTTCAACTTTTGAAGGAAAAGTTGGAGTTGCAGTTGGCGTAACCGAAGAATTGACTAAAAAATACGATTCAGTAATGCTTGTAAAAATTGCTTCTGAAATTCTTGGAGGAAAAGGTGGTGGAGGAAGAAAAGATTTTGCACAAGCTGGGGGAGACAAAAAAGACAAGATCGAAGATGCTTTTAAAGCATTAAGTAAAAAAATTAGTTAAGATTTTTTTTAAAGTTTGAGTCTATAGCTTCAAGAAATTGATTGGTTGTAAGATATTTTTCAGATTTACTAATAAGGATAGCGAGGTCCTTAGTCATTGAACCACTCTCTACAGTTTCAATACAAACTTTTTCTAGTGTTTTTGAAAATTTAATTAAATCATTATTCGAATCTAATTTACCTCTATGAGCCAAACCCCTAGTCCAAGCAAAGATTGAAGCTATAGGATTTGTAGAAGTTTCTTTACCTTCTTGATGCATTCTGTAGTGTCTTGTAACAGTTCCATGTGCTGCCTCAGACTCTACAGTTTTTCCATCTGGTGTCATCAGAACACTTGTCATCAGACCTAAGGATCCAAAACCTTGAGCAACAGTGTCTGATTGAACATCACCATCATAATTTTTACACGCCCACACATAACCTCCGTCCCATTTCATAGCACAAGCAACCATATCATCTATTAATCTATGCTCGTAAGTAATAGATATTTTTTCAAATTTATCTTTAAATTCTCTATCATAAATTTCTTGAAATAAATCTTTAAATCTTCCATCATAAGATTTTAAAATTGTATTTTTAGTAGACATATAGACGGGATATTTTCTTTGAAGACCATAATTCATACAAGCTCGCGCAAAATCTTTTATTGAATTATCTAAATTATACATTGATAAAGAAACTCCTGGACCTGGAAAATTAAATATTTCAAATTCTTTTTTATCTTTACCATCTTCTGAGGTCCATTTAATTTCTAATTTTCCTTTACCGGGGACAACAAAATCAGTTGCTCGATATTGGTCACCAAAAGCATGTCTTCCTATTATAATTGGTTTTATCCATCCAGGAACAAGCTTTGGAACATTTTTACAAATAATTGGTTCTCTAAATACTGTACCTCCTAAAATATTTCTAATTGTACCATTAGGAGACCTCCACATTTTTTTTAATTTAAACTCTTCTACCCTAGCTTCATCAGGTGTAATAGTTGCACACTTAATACCAACTCCAAATTTTTTTATAGCTTTTGCACAATCTATGGTAATCTGGTCTGAGGTTTTGTCTCTACTTTGAATACCTAGATCGAAGTATTCAATTTTTAAATCCAGATAGGGAGTTATTAGTTTTTTTTTGATAAAAGACCAAATAATTCTAGTCATTTCATCTCCATCAAGCTCTACAATAGGGTTTTTTACCTTAATTTTGCTCATAAAATCTTAATAAAAATATAAATTGATTAAGTGAATTTTTTATACATATTAATGAAAAATTATCAAACTTAAAAATATGATTAATAACATTTTTCCAAAAATCCATAAAGAAGGTCATAAGTTTATTGCTATATCTATTATTATCACTTTTTTTGGTTTGTTGATATCAAAAGGACTTGGTTTAATCCTTCTTATATTGACTATATGGGTTTATTATTTTTTTAGAGATCCTGAAAGAGTATCAATAAATGATGATGAATATCTTGTCAGTCCAGCTGATGGGGTAATTTGTAATATTTCTGAAGTTTCTGGTCCAAAAGAGTTAAATTTGGAAAACAAGATTTACACTAGAGTTGGTATTTTTATGAATGTTTTCGATTGTCATGTAAACAGAACACCAGTTTCAGGAACAGTAGAAGAAATTTTATATAAACCTGGAAAGTTTTTTAATGCTTCATTAGACAAAGCAAGTGAAGAAAATGAGAGAAATTATTATAGGATAAAAACAAAAAATAAAGAAGACGAAATTATTATAGTTCAAATTGCTGGTCTAATCGCTAGAAGAATAGTTTCCGAAGTAAAAAAAGAACAATCAATAAATCAAGGAGATAGGATAGGAATGATAAGATTTGGAAGTAGAGTAGATATTTATTTTAAAAATAGAAAACTGTTATCAAAAGTTGGACAGAGCACTGTTGCAGGAGAAAGTTTAATAGCAAAGAATTGAAATGGAAGAAAAAAAACCTTTTAAGATAGTTTCAGCAAAAAGGTCTAGATATATTTTACCAAACGTAATTACTTTAATAGGAGTATGTCTAGGAATTAGTTCAATAAAATTTTCATTAGACCAAAATTATAGTATTGCTATTATTTTTCTTTTATTTGCAGCATTGCTTGATGGATTAGATGGTAGGATTGCTAGATTAATTGATGGAACTTCAGAATTTGGTAAAGAATTAGACTCTTTAACTGACTTTGTAAGTTTTGGAATAGCTCCAGCACTTATAATTTATTTCTGGGAATTAAATAAATACGGGAAAATTGGTTGGGCGATAGTTCTTGTTTTTTCAATTTGCTGTGTTTTACGTCTGGCAAGATTTAATTTAACAAAAGTTGAAAAAAATGAACAGTGGAGAGTCAATTTTTTTGAAGGAGTACCTTCACCTGCGGGAGCAATCTTAGTTTTACTACCTTTAATTTATGAAATATCTAATTTTGAATTACCATTTAATATTGATAAATTTATCCCTTTTTATGTTGTATTCGTAGCAATATTACTAATAAGTAAAATTCCAACATTTTCATTTAAAAAAATTACCATTCCTAGAAAATTAACAATTTTTCTTTTGTTAAGCACTGGAGTAATTTTCTTTTCCTTAATACTTTATACATTTGAAACTCTATTAATTTTTGGATTATTATACTTATTATTAATTCCTGTAGGAATAATAGTCTTTCAAAAGAAAAGTAAAAATATGAAACAAATTTTAACCGAAGATGATGATGAAGACATTTTATAATGAAGAAAAATCGAATTTCAAAAAGCTGGATAATAAAACAACATAGAGATCAATTTTATAAAAAATCAAAAGTATTAGGTTATAGATCTAGATCAGCCTTTAAACTTATCGAGCTTAATAAAAAATTTAAATTTATTTTTAAGAATACAAATTTACTAGATGTAGGATCGAGCCCAGGCGGATGGTCTCAAGTTGCATCATCAATTATCAGAGGTGGGAAAATTGTAGCCATAGACAAAAAACCTATGGAAAAAATAAAAAATGTAGTCTTTTTTAAAGATGATTTTTCAAATGAAGTCTCTAAAAATAAACTACTTAAGATTTTTGAAAACAAGATAGATGTTATAATATCCGATATGGCCGCAGATACTACTGGAAATAAGGATTTAGATTGCATTAGAACAAATTCTCTTTGCTCCGAAGTAATTGAATTTTCCACACAGGTATTGAAAAAAAAAGGAATACTAGTAGCAAAGCTTTTTATGGGAGAGGATTTTTTAGAAGTAAAAGATCGAGCTAAAAAAATTTTTAAAAAAGTTGAATTTTATAAACCAAATTCTAGTCGCAGTGAATCCAAAGAGACATATATACACTGTGTAAGATTAAACTCTTTATAAAATTTTAAAATTGTATATAAGTGTATATGGGGCCAATTAAAGAATCACTTACATTTGATGATGTTCTGCTTGTACCGAGATATTCATCGGTTTTACCTTCTCAAACAGACTTAAGATTAGACCTGGGTAATAATTTAAAACTTAAAGTTCCTTTTTTATCTTCAGCAATGGATACGGTTACAGAGTCTAAAATGGCAATAGCTATAGCAAAGTCAGGAGGATTAGGAATAATTCATAGAAACTTAGACATCAAAACTCAATCAGCTGAAGTTTTAAAAGTTAAAAAGAAAAGTTTAATTGTAGGTGGAGCTATTGGAACTAGCAATGAAGATTTTAATAGAGCAAAATCACTAATAAACAATAATGTAGATTTATTAGTTATTGATACAGCCCATGGTCATAGCGAAAAAGTTTTAAAAATTTTATCTAAGATTAAAAAGATAAGTTTAAAGATACCAATTTGTGTAGGAAATATAGCTTCTGCAGAAGCAGCTAAAAAATTATACAACGAAGGAGCAGACATTTTGAAAGTAGGAATTGGCCCAGGATCTATCTGCACCACAAGAATGGTGGCTGGTATTGGGGTTCCTCAGATAAGTGCGATTATTGAAATTAAAAGAAGCTTAAAAAATAAAAAGATAAAGATTATTTCAGATGGTGGAATTAAATTTTCAGGAGATATTATAAAAGGCTTAGCAGCTGGGGCAGATGCTATTATGATGGGGTCAGTTTTTGCAGGAACAGATGAGAGCCCGGGTAAAAAATTTAAGTATGGAAAAAAATTTTATAAATCTTATAGAGGAATGGGTTCTATAGGAGCTATGGCCGCAGGTTCCTCAGACCGATATTTTCAAAAAAAACATAAAGACAAATCAAAATTTGTTGCAGAAGGTGTTGAAGGAAGAGTAGAATATAAAGGATCAGTTAATGATATCATTTATCAATTACAAGGTGGATTACGTTCTTCCATGGGTTATATTGGTGCAAAAAATATTAGTGAAATACAAAAAAAAGCAAAATTTATAAAAATTACAAAAGCAGGATTTTATGAAAGTATGGTACATAGCGTAGAAACAAAAAATGATTCAAATTATAAGTTATGAAGATTAATCTATTTAAAATTTTTCTTTTATTAAGCATTTTGTTTAATGTAAGCAATTCATTAAATGCTGAAATGAATTATTTTGATAAAGGAAGGAATTTTTTTAAAAATGAAAATTTTAAAGATGCTAAATTTCAATTTGAAAAGGATATTGTTTTTAATCCTAAAAGTGAAAATTCGTATTTATATTTAGCAAAGATATTTAATAAGCAAGAAAAATTTTTGTTAGAAGAGCAAAATTTAGAAACAGTTCTTCTAATTAATCCTAAAAATGAAGAAGCTGTATATAATTTAGCATTACTTAAAATTAAGAGATCAAATTTTTCAGAGTCAGAAAAATTAATAAAAACTTTTAGTTCTATTTGTAAGAAACTTTGTCAATCAAAAAAAGAGTTGCAAAAAAAATTAGAAGATTTTTCAAAATAATTAATGAGTAAAAATCCAGAAAGACAAAGAATTTTAATTATTGATTTTGGATCTCAAGTTACCAAGCTTATAGCAAGAAGAATAAGAGAACTTGGTGTTTTTTCAGAAATTTTAACTTTAAAAGAAATAAAAAGAATAAATAATTTTAGCGGAGTTAAAGGCATAATTTTATCTGGAGGACCAGCCACTGTAGTAGGAAGATCATTTCCAAATATTGAATATAGCCTTTTTTTTAAAAAAATTCCTATTCTTGGAATTTGCTATGGTTTGCAGCTAATAGCAAAAAATTTTAATGGAAAAGTTAGATCTGAAAATAAAAAGAGAGAATTTGGTAAAGTTATTCTTAAACAAAATAGAGAATCTTTATTGACTAAAAATTTTTACAAAAGAAAAAAAACACAAGTTTGGATGAGTCATCAAGATGTTGTTTATAAAATTCCCAAAGGTTTTAAAAAAATTGCTTCTACTAATGAGTCACCACTTACAATAATTGAAAATAGAGAAAAAAAAATTTATGGAATTCAATTTCACCCTGAAGTAACTCATACTAAAAATGGCAATATTTTAATAAAAAATTTTATTTTTTTAATTTGTAAAGCTAAAAAAAATTGGAAAATAAAAAGTCAAAAAAATATAATTATAAAAAAAATTAAAAAAGAAGTTAAAAGAGATAAGGTAATTTGTGCATTATCAGGTGGCGTAGACAGTAGTGTAGTAGCTCTTCTAACTCATAGAGCAATTAAAAATAATTTAAAATGCATTATGGTCGATACTGGTCTAATGAGAAAAAATGAGTTTAAGTATACTTATAGAATTTTAAAAGATAAGTATCATCTTAATATTAAATTAATCAATGCATCCAAAATCTACTTTAAAAAGTTAAAAAATATTTCCAATCCAGAAAAAAAAAGAAAAGTGATTGGAAGTTTATTTATAAAGATTTTTGACAAGGAAGCAAAAAAGATTAAGAATGTAAAATATTTAGCTCAAGGAACCTTATATCCTGACATAATTGAAAGTATGTCAGCAACAGGAAGTAGAACTTCTAAGATAAAATCACACCATAATGTAGGAGGTTTACCAAAAAAAATGAAATTAAAGCTAATTGAACCTTTAAAAGAATTCTTTAAGGATGAAGTAAGACAAATGGGTAAGTCACTAAGTTTAACTAAAAACATATTAAACAGACATCCTTTTCCAGGACCAGGCCTAGGAATTAGAATAATTGGAAAAATAACTCCAAAAAAAATTCAAATTTTACAAGATGCTGATCATATTTTTATTAATGAACTTATTAAAAACAATTTATATGATAAAATATGGCAGGCTTATGCAGCATTACTATCTTCTAAAACAGTAGGCGTTATGGGAGACTCCAGAACCTATGAGCATACTTGTTTAATTAGAGCAGTAACATCAAAAGATGGAATGACAGCAGATTATTTTAATTTTTCAAAAGATTTTTTAGATAATGTCTCTAATAAAATTATTAATGGCGTAAGAGGTATAAACAGAGTAGTCTATGACATAACTTCAAAGCCACCAGGGACCATTGAACTTGAATAATGAGATCTAAAATTTTAAATATTAAAAATCAAAAGAATAAAAGTAAAATTGTTTGTTTAACGGCCTACTCAAAAACAATTGCAAAAATTTTAGATAAATATTGCGATATTATATTAGTAGGAGACTCATTGGGAAATGTTTTATATGGAATGGAAAATACTCACAATGTTACATTGGATACGATGATTAATCACGGGATTAGCGTAAAAAAAGGAATAAAAAAATCTTTATTAGTGATTGATATGCCAAAAAATACTTATAACAACTTATTAAAAGCCAAAAAAAATGCTAAAAAAATAATGTCAGCTACCAAATGTGATGCAATAAAGATTGAAAGTAACAAAAAAAATTATTCTATAATCAATAACTTAGTTAAATCAAAAATACCAGTCATGGGTCATATAGGGTATACGCCACAATACAAAAAAAGATTTAAAGTAGAAGGATATACAAAATATGAAGAGTTAAAATTGATTAATGAGGCTCGAAAGATAGAAAAAGCTGGGGCTTTTTCTATAGTACTCGAATGCATTGCTGCAGAAACTTCAAAAAAAATAACTAAAATATTAAAAATACCCACTATTGGAATTGGTTCATCTAAAAATTGTGATGGACAAATTTTAGTAACTGATGACATGTTAGGTTTAAGTGGCTTTTATCCAAGGTTTGTAAAAAAATATGTAAATTTAAGTAAAATAATTGTAAAAGGTGTTCAAAAATATAAGAAAGAAGTAAAAAGAAAAATATTTCCAAAAAACACAAATAGTTATTGATTATATGAGCGACGAAATTTTAGAAGATAATGATAAGTTCAAATCCTTTTTATCAAAAGTTAGTCAGTATAAAAGAGCTATAGTAATAGTAATAATTCTTTTAATTACAGCTATATCTCTATTTCTTTTTTTCAATTTAAGGAATGAAAATAAAAATATCTTAGCATCCGAACAGTTTAATTTAGCAAAAATCTTAATTCAAAATGATAACAAAGATGAGGCTAAAAGGATGTTAGTGGAAATAGTAAAAGACAGTAATAAATTTTATTCACCCTTATCTTTAAATTTAATTATAGATCAGGAATTAGAAAAAGATCCAAAAAAAATATATGAATTATTTGATGAAGTAATATCTATCAAAAAAATTGATAAAGAAAATATTAATTTAATAAAAATTAAAAAAGCTCTTTTTTTAACTCAGCATAGGGATGAAGAACAGGAAATTATAAAAATTTTAAATCCAATTATAAATTCAGAATCCATATGGAGAGGAACTGCAATAAAGATATTAGGAGATTATTTTTTATATAAAGGGGAAAATTTAAAATCAGAAGAATATTATAAATTGTTAAGAATAAAGGAAAATGAATAAGGTAATTTTTTTTTAATTCTTTTAATAATATTTGCAAATTGTTCTTTTGATAATAAAACTGGAATTTGGAAAGATGATTCTGTTGTAAAGGAAGAAATTAATAAAAAAGTCGAAACAAAAAAAAAAAAGTTAAAAAGTGTATTTTCAGAGACTCAAATTTTTTCTGAAGAAAAAAGTGTAGACATAAATTCAAATATTCAAATAAAAAGTTTTTATAAAAATAATGACTGGCTTGACCATTATTTTAATCTATCAAATAATGTCTCAAATATTTTTTATGAAAATAAAGGCAACATAATCTCAAAAAGCCCTAAGTTATCCAGGTCACTAATTTCATCAAGTTTTTTATTTTATAAAAATAGTATTATTTCTTATGATAATAAAGGAACTATCTATATATATTCTATTCCTCAAAGAACAAAAATATTTGAATATAATTTTTATAAAAGGCAATTTAAAAAATATAAAAAAGAAATATTTTTAACTATTGAAAATAATTCTATAATTGCATCTGATAATCTGGGATATGTTTATTCTATAGATATTAACTCTGGAAAATTAAAATGGGCTAAAAATTTTGGCATTCCTTTTCGTTCTAACATAAAATCGTTAGATGGGCAGGTTTTTTTAGCCAACCAAGATAATATAATTTATTCTATTAGAGAGTCTGATGGTGAAAAAAATTGGCAATTTTCAACAACAGAAACTTTTATCAAGAATGAATTTAAAAATAGTATAGCTATAGATAAAAAAAAAAATTCTATATATTTTTTTAATACAAGCGGAGAGATATACTCCATAAATTATATTAATAAAAAAATAAATTGGGTTTTAAACCTAAGAAATACCTCAGCATCAGATAGCACCGAATTATTTTCTAGCTTACCCTTGGTTATTGATGAAAATAATATTCTAGTTGTGAATAATAATTTACTTCAAAACTATGAGTCTTTTACTGGATCAAAAAAATGGAGCTATCCTTATGGAGCTTCTCTAAAACCAGTTTTAAATAGTAATTATGCGTTTATCTTTAATAAAAATAATTTATTAATATGTTTAGATTTGAATACTGGAGCTATTATTTGGTCAAGAAAAATCTATAAACAAATTCAAACCGTTAAGTCTAAAAAGATTGGTATAATTCAAAATATCACAATAGCCAATGGTAGAATATTATTACTATCTTCTAATGGATATTTGCTTTCTTTCAATTATAAAAATGGTGACTTGATTTCAGTAAAAAGAATAACCAAATCTTTTTTAGAGAAGGGGAATTCTATTTTTGTTAATGGATATATGTATACCTTTGACAAAAACTATAAATTGCATCAAATTGATTAACTAACTATTGGATTTACCACTTAATAAAGAAAGTTGAGTAATTTTTCCTTTATCTAATATATCTGAAGGTTTTATAGGATAGTCTCCTGTAAAATAATGATCACTAAACTGAGGGTAGGCGTTATTTCTCTTACCAACATCAAGAGCTTTATATAAACCATCCAAGCTTAAAAATTTTAGTGATTTAGCATTAATATATTTGCACATTTCTTCATTATTTTTTTTAAAGGCTAACAATTCCTCTTTAGTAGGCATATCTACACCATAAAAATCTGGATATATTATTTCTGGACAGGCAATTCTAACATGAACCTCTTTTGCTCCTGCATCGTAAAGCATTTTAACTATTTTATAACAAGTTGTTCCTCTTACTAGAGAGTCGTCAATTAAAATTATAGATTTATCTTTCAACATTGTTTTTGTTGAATTTAATTTCAGCTTTACTCCTAAACTTCTTATATTTTGACTAGGTTCAATAAATGTCCTTCCAACATAATGATTTCTAATTAAACCCAACTCAAATTTCTTTTTAGTGTATTGAGCATAGCCTAAGGCAGCCGGAACACCAGAGTCAGGTACTGGCACAACCATATCTGAGTCAACATCAGTTTCTTTGGCTAATTCTTCTCCCAGATTTTTTCTATATTCATATGCGCACTTATTATTAATTAGACTGTCAGGTCTAGCAAAATAAATATATTCAAAAACACATGGCCTAGCTTTTCTTTTTGGGAATGGTTTTATACTTTTTAATTTTCCATTTTCTATTAAAATTATCTCTCCATTTTCAACTTCTCTAATATATTTAGCTCCCACCAAATCTAAAGCACAAGTTTCGGATGCAAAAATATAAGAATTTTTTAACTTTCCAATAACCAAAGGTCTAATTCCAAAAGGATCTC
>MDTG01390292.1_pt1 | contig 13148 bp, 15 predicted proteins | sample 811421 | NCBI WGS metagenome assembly MDTG01 (sample SAMN05326645, study PRJNA326480) | marine metagenome | isolation source: seawater | place: Pacific Ocean: South East | collected 2011
GTATGGAATGGAAGGAGTAACATTCTTTACTGCAACAAACATCTATGTAACACCAACAACACTTAGCGGTATTACTATGACATTTTTGTTATCTTTATCTGGAGGATTATTGGCTGGATATTGGGTATCAAAAGGCGATCCATTCTGGACGTATTCAGGTGGACTAGCTGGTATCATCACTGCTTCTGCTGGAAATGATTTATATCATCCACTTCAATCTCTAATTATTGCAGGGATTGGAACTTATATTGCATACAAAATGCATTATTGGGTAGAGCGTAGATTTAAAATCGATGATGCAGTTGGCGCAGTTGCCGTGCATGGTTACGCGGGAGTTGTCGGACTTGTAATTTGCGGTTTCGTATTATGGGGCTATCCTTCATCAGGATATGATGGATTAGGATACGCAGCAATCAATCCTATAGGTATGATAATCGGTGCAGTTATAATGTTCGGTGTACTTGGATTCTTACCAGGCTGGATCTTAGCTAAAATTCTTCATGGAGCAGGTAAATTACGTATACCTCGTGAAGTAGAATTAGCAGGTCTTGACTACAATATAATGGAAGCAGCTAATAAAGACGAAAAAACAGTTGCATCCGCAAGTAGATAAGGAGGAATAAATTATGGCTACAGTTACAAGTTGGGTTGAACACCTAAGTGCTAGTGAAGTGGCAGGATCAGTTTATCCTCTCATTGGTACAGAATGGCTTTGGTTAACAATTGCAGTAGTTTTTTGGCTTTGGTTCCATATTTCAACAGGAGCTGGAGAAGCTGAAGAACAACAAAAGTTAGCTAGAAAAAGACCAGGTTCAAACGACTATAAAAAAAATATTACCGATTGGTAATTTAAAATACTAATTAAAAGGGGCGCTAATTAATTAGCGCCCTTTTCTAGAAATCAATTATGTTGAAAAAGTTTTTTGGACTATTTTTTCTGAGTCTTATTCTATTCTCTGAATCAGCTAATGCAAAAAGAACGAAGTGGGTGAAAGGAGGAACTTACGAAAATGAAATTAATTGGAACAGTAAACTTACAATACCTTTGCCTCCAGGAAAATTTGAATTAGTAGAAAGATATAGTTGGAACGCTTGGGGTCTTGAAATAAAAAGTGTTTATCTTGCAAACTTAAAAGGGAATCTTATAAATAATTATATATTTATATCAGAATTAGGATCATGGACATATCAATCAGACGTCAGACAAATTTTACATGAAATCATGTATATGAATAAATACGACGGATGTTATCCAAGAGGCGAATATACAATTGTGAAAGTAAGAAAAAAAGGAGCATTCAACAACTGTTTTAGAATAAGACATATTGATATAAAAAAGGAAATATATCATCCGGACGACCCACAAGATAACAGTTCAAACATAATAAAAATTTGGATTAAAAAAAATGATATAGAACTACCTTCTGTATTTCTTTGCAGCATTCATTGGTTTATGGCCCCATCAATTTTAAGTAATTTATTTGAGGTAGGGTATTGTGTTAACCCAGAACTAAATGGTGCATCAAAATCTAAATTTACTACCGAAGAAACGAGTGAGTATCATCCTTCAAATATACATCAGTACCCAGATAAGAAAAAATATATGGAAGAATTTATTAAACTTGCAGCACAACGACATAAATTATTTGAACAGGGACTTGGGGCTAAAGAACGTCATAAATTAGATTTGAGTGAATTTGGTGTTGGTGAAGTTTTACAAAAAAATATAAATACAAATTCGAATTCGAATTTAGCCGAAGAAATAAAAGAACTTGATAAGCTTTACAAAGAGGGTATTATTACTAAAGATGAATTTGACAAAGCTAAACAAAAAGTTTTGGGAGATTAGTCTAATTTTAAATTAATCAAAAAGAGCTATGGAAAATAAACAAGAAAATAAAGAAGAAAATAAAAATAAAGTTCCATACAAAATGGCAAGAATAGCTTGGCCAAAGGCTAAGTATGGACTTTATCTTGCTTTCGTCATCATTCTTTTTGCTTTATTAATACTTTACAAAGATTTAATTTTGTAATTAATTTGATCTATGGCAAAAGATTTATCAAAAATTGCTAAACAAAAAAAAATAAAATATTTTTTAATTAGCTTTGTAGATTTGTTCGGAGTTCTAAGATCAAAATTAGTACCCACTCAAGCTATAAGTGAAATGCAAAAAAATGGAGCAGGCTTTGCAGGGTTTGCTACTTGGCTTGATATGACTCCAGCTGATGCAGACATGTTTGCAATACCAGATCCTAATAGTTTAATACAATTACCGTGGAATAAAGAGGTGGGATGGCTTGCATCTGATTTATGGATGAATGGAAAACCAGTCGATGCTTCACCGAGAGTCATGTTAAAAAAACAAATTTCTAAACTCATGAAAAATAACATGGTTTTAAAATCTGGAGTGGAGTGTGAATATTTTTTGATAAATGATGAAGGAACATCCATTGCTGATAAAAGAGATACCCAATCAAAACCTTGTTACGACCAATCTGCCCTTATGCGTCAATACAATTTAATAAAAGATATTTGTGATTCAATGTTAACTTTAGGTTGGGGCCCGTATCAAAATGATCATGAAGATGCGAACGGACAATTTGAAATGAATTGGGATTATTCTGATAGCTTAACCACGGCAGATAGACATGTTTTTTTTAAATTTATGGTTAAAACTATTACAGAAAAGCATGGTTTAAGGGCTACTTTTATGCCAAAACCATTTGAAAATTTAACTGGTAATGGTTGTCATGCACATGTTTCTCTTTGGGATGGAAATAAAAATTTATTTTTAGATAAGGGTGACAAATTAGGCCTTACAAGACTAGCTTATAATTTTCTAGGAGGAATTCTACATTCTGGAGAAGCCTTAAGTGCTTTTTTTAATCCAACAATTAATAGTTATAGAAGAATTGATGCTCCTGCTACTTTATCTGGAGCAACTTGGTCACCAAGTAAAATATCTTTTACAGGAAATAATAGAACTCACATGATAAGAATTCCAGATCCAGGAAGATTTGAACTTAGGTTAATGGACGGGTCGTCTAATCCTTACTTACTTCAAGCTGGAATTATTGCAGCAGGAATAGATGGAATGGAAAAAAAACGTGATCCTGGACAACCTTTATTCATAAATATGTATACCGATGGAGACAATTATCCAAATTTAAAAAAACTTCCTTCTGATTTAGAAGAAGCTTTAGAAAAGCTTAGTAGTAGCGAAGTTCTATTGTCTGCATTTGGTGAAAAAATTCTATCAAGTTATCTAAAATTAAAAAATCAAGAATTAAAAGATTTTAATTCTAAAGAAAATTTTTCAAAAAAAGATTTAATTACTGAGTGGGAAAAAACTAATACTTTAGATTGTTAACTATATTTTAACTATTGAGTCTTCGCTCAGTTTACCTTCGAAAAAATTAATTAGATTTTGAGCTGTTTCTTTGCTCATTTCTGATAAACATTCTTGAGTAAAAGTTGCTGCGTGTGGACTAAGTGTCACTCTTTCATTTGTCAATAAAGGATTATTACTGTCTGGCGGTTCCTTTTCAAAAACATCTAAACCTGCGCCAAAAATTATTTTTTTATTAAGAGCTTCATTTAAATCTTTCTCGTTAACAACCCCGCCTCTTGAAGTATTAACAATAATAGCATTTTTTTTCATCATTTTCATTTTATCAATGGTTATCATATTTCGTGTTTCTTCTGTCAAAGGAACACTTAAAGATATTACATCTGCTTCTTTTATACCCTGTAAAAAATCCTCAATTTTTATTCCACCAAAAGACTCTATTACTTTTTTTTCTACATACGGATCGTAAGCATAAACTTGCATATCAAATCCCAAACATCTTTTAATTAATTTTTTTCCAATCCTACCAAAACCGATTATTAAAATTTTTTTATTTGATAATTCAAATGTATTATGTTGCATATGCATAACTGTTTCGAATTTTCCTTTTCTTACTGATTGATCAAAAAAATCTTTTCCTTTTAAAATATTTAAAATCATAAACATGATATGTTCTGATGGTGAAACTGATGTCGTTGTTGCTGTTACTAACAATTTAATATTATTTTTTTTTAAAAATTTTATATCTACGTTATCAAATCCTACGCCATGTCTTGATATAACTTTTAAATTTTTACATTTTTCTAAAATTTCAGCATCAATTTTACCTCTTCTAAGTGTCATGCCATCAAAATTAGGAAGCTTGGAAATTAAATTTTCTTTTGTTAAATCTTCAATAACTTCACATTTAAATTTAGGATTATTTTTTAGTAAACTAATTCCATCTTCGTGCATCTTGTCTACTATTGCTATTTTATACATTGGTTAATCTAGTAATCCGAGATGTGTATATTTAATATTTAAATAATCTTTTATACCCATTGAACCACCTTCTCTTCCGTATCCTGTCTGTTTTATTCCTCCGAAGGGGGCTTCTGCAACTGCAACTACTGGGGTATTTACTGCAACAACTCCTGTTTCCATTAACTCAGAAGTTTTGTGGGCTTTTTCCATAGAATTAGTAAAAACGTAGCTCGCAAGTCCAAGCTCATGTTTATTTGCCCTTTCTATCACTTCTTCATAACTTTTAAAGGTTGTGATTGGAACCAAAGGTCCAAAAGGCTCTTGTTTCATAATAGTAAAATTATCTTTTACATTATCAAAAACAGTTGGTTCATAAAAATAACCTTTGTTAAACCCTGAAGGTCTTTTTCCTCCACATAACACTTTGGCACCTTCTTTTTTTGTTATTTCTACCAATTCTTCTAATTCGTCTAATCTTTTTTTTGTTGTCATGGGCCCAAGTTGTACATCATCGTTTAAACCATTACCTATCTTCAATTTTTTTGTTTTTTCGACAAATGATTTTGTAAATTCGTCTTTCTTGTTTTCGTGTATGTAGAATCTGCTCGGAGAAATACAGACTTGACCATTATTTCTAAATTTTGCAGCTATAGCCATGTCAGTGACTTTTTGAATATCTACATCATCAAAAACTATAAATGGTGAATGTCCACTTAATTCCATAGTAACTCTTTGAACTTTATCAGCTGCTTGTTTTAAAATTAATTTACCTACTCTTGTTGATCCTGTAATTGAAACTTTTTTTATAATATCAGATGAAATTAATTGAGAAGAAATTGATGCAGGATCTCCAGAAAGTAGGTTAACAACACCAGGAGGAACACCAGCTTCGTTCATGATATTCATCATTTCCATTATACATCCGGGAGCAATTACGTCTGGTTTACAAATTACAGAACAGCCAGCTGCTAAAGCTGTAGATATTTTTCTAGAAGCAAGTACTATTGGAAAGTTCCAAGGAACCAAGGCAGCAACAACACCAACTGGCTGGTAGTAAACATGCACTCTAGTATTTTCAAATCTACTTTCAACGGTTTGTCCATATATTCTTTTTGTTTCCTCAGCATTCCATTCAAATATATCAGCAGCTCCACCTACTTCTGCTATTCCTTCTGATAAAGGTTTTCCCACTTCTAAAGTTAACCATTTTGCTAAATCTTTATTTCTTTTTCGCATTAAATCTGCAATCTTTCTAATTATATATGATCTTTGCCATGGTGACGTTTTTTTCCAAATATTAAAACCTTCTTTTGCAGATTTAAGAGCTTTATCAACATCTGCTGGGGATGCCTTTGAAGCTTTACCAATTACCTCTTCAGTAGCAGGATTGATAACATCATAAGTTTCTTTTTTTTCTGCTTGTGACCACTTACCATTTATAAATTGACCAAATTTACTGTACATATTTAATTTCCTATTAAGTGATGAGATAAAACTCTAATGTGTTTTTCTAAACGGTGTTCAAATAAGTACAATCCTTGCCAAGTACCAAGCATAAGTTTTTTATCTTTTACACTTAAAGTAATCTGATTATTTGTAAGTGTGGACTTGATATGAGCTGGCATGTCATCCTTTCCCTCTGTGGTGTGCTTATAAAGTTTATTGTCCATAGGTGCCAATTTATCAAAAAAATTCTTTAAATCATACAAAACATCAGGATCAGCATTTTCCTGTATAACCAAAGAAGCGCTGGTATGTAATATATTAATATTTAAAATTCCGTTATTAACTTTTTGTTTATTTAACCATGATACAGTTTCATCTGTAAAATCGTATAAACCTTGCCCTTTTGTATTTATTTTAATTTCGTGAAATATTTGTTGCATTATTTAACATCAATATCATTCATTAAATGAACAATAATAACGCCAATAACTATAAGAGAAAGTCCAATTATAGTTGGTATATTAGGAATTTGATTGTATTTTAGGGCCGCAATAATTGTTATACCTACGATACCGCCTGCCGCCCAACTAGCATAAACTATTCCCACCGGAATAAATTGCATTGAATGAGATATAAGATAAAGACAAATGCACAAAGCAATTACAACTATTAATGAGGGGTAGAGCTTGGTAAAACCAAGCGTATCCTTCAAAGTACTAGTACTAATTAATTCAAAAATAATTGCTATGACCAAAAATATATAAGCGTATGTCAGATTCATTTTCATTGAGTTATGAATATATATAGAGAGAGCACAATCTTTAATTGCCTTTTTTGTATCTAAAATATGATGTGGAAAACTTAAAAAACCCTTAATTTGCTTGTTTTTTCGGTCCAAAATTGGCTAGCTATCTACATATAGTATGATACTAAGATCCATACGCTAATGATAGTTGATTCGTTAGCACTTGTTTAAACAGGTAACTCAGGGAGGTGTTAAGTATGAAAATGCTTGCAGGATTCACGGGTACAGTACGTAGCCTTACACATGTAGTAATTGCACTACTTGGATTAGGTATCGTAGTTTCGCTTCTTGGTGGAAATGTTCCATTCGTAGGCGGAATAGCTGGTAATATAGTTGATCTAGTCCAAGGTCTAGGTGATGCGGGAATAGTCGGCTTAATAGCAGCAATTATTATATTAGGTTTTTATAAATAGATTTTTTATTCGTTAGTTTTTCCCTCTTAATATTAATTAACTAACGTATAAGAACCTAGCTACTTCAGCCCAGATTTGGGCTGGAGTAGTAAGTTTAAATAAGCGAAAGGAGATTTATGAATACATGGATTGTAAAAATTAGGAATTACTTAAGACAATTTGTTGAATTAGGTGTTCTTTTATTAGGAGTTTCAGTTCTTGCTGAAATATTATTTGGTCCAAATGTAGCTTTTTTAGGTTCTCAAGTAACAACAAATTTAATTGCATTGTTAAATAGTCTTGGTGAACAAGGAATAGCTGCTTTAATTATAGTGTTTGCTGTAATTATTACTTATAGAAGATTTTTGAAGTAATTATTTAATTACTTCCGCCAAACATAACCAAGCATTAACATCCTTGCTTTTGATGTAATCAGATTTAAAAAATTCTTTTATAATCCATTTTTTATTTTTTTTCAGCTCTTCAATTTTTTTATCAAAACCGTATTCTTCATATATTCCTTCATTAATTGTAAAACAAATTAATCCTTTATTTTTAACTATTCTAATAAATTCGTTAAGAGCTGGAGGTTTAACATGTCCAAATGTAAAAGTCCCTACACACATCAAAGCATCATAAAAATTATTTTTTATTTTAAGTTTTTTATTTAAATCAATTTGTTCAAGTTTATCATAGTAACCATTAGGTACTAAATCTAATAATTTTTGGGATAAATCGGCACCATCAATATTTTCATATCCAAATTTTTTTAATTCAACACCGACTAAACCAGTTCCGCATCCAGCATCAAATATTTTAATATTTTTTTCGAAAGCATATTTTTTAAATACATTCACTGTTTCTTTTGGACCAGTATAGTTCCAATCAACCATGTCTTTATCATATTTATTCTCTTCTCCCCACTCATCGTAATACTTCATCACTTCTTTAGTGGTTTTTAACTTGTAAATAGGTATTTTGTTTCCAACGTCTTTTTGTGCCATAATTTTAAATTACCAGCTATTTTCCTAGTAAACAATTATATTTTAAAATCAATTGAAATATGATTAGCTAATAAACATGGGAAAAAGTTTAATTGATAGATTAAATAATGGTCCAGTTCTATGCGCAGAAGGATATCTTTTTGCAATGGAAAGAAGAGGATATTTACAAGCTGGAGCTTTCGTTCCAGAAGTAGTTTTGGAAAATCCAGAAGTTGTTTCTCAATTACATAGAGAATTTATTAGAGCTGGAAGTGATGTTGTTCAAGCATTTACTTATTATGGACATAGAGAAAAATTAAGAATAATTGGGAAAGAAAAACTTTTAGAACCCCTTCAAAAAAATGCTTTGAAAATTGCAAAAGATGCCAGAAAAGAATTTAAAGATTTAGATTTAATGGTAGCTGGAAATGTTGCCAATACGAACGTTTATGATCCAAATGAAAAAAAAAGTAATATTGAATGTCAAAAAATGTTTGAAGAACAGATTGGTTGGGCAAAAGAGGCTGGTGTAGATTTTATAATTGCCGAAACAATTACTTGGGTAGAAGAATTGAAAATAGCACTTAAAGCTATTAAAGATGCTGGATTAATTGCTGTTTGCAATTATGCATTTAGACGAGATGGTAAAACGAGAGAAGGTATTTCGCCGGGAGAAGCTTGTAAAATTTTAGAGGATAATGGCGCTGATGTTGTTGGATTAAACTGTTTTAGAGGACCAAAAATGACCATGAAGCTTTTGCCTGAAATAAGAAAAAGTGTTTCATGCCATGTTGCAGCTTTACCTGTTCCTTATAGAACAACTGAAAAAAATCCTGGTTTTTTAAATCAAGTTGATGAAGATTGTGATTGTATACCAGGTGGTAACGCTTTTCCTGTCGCTTTAGACAATTTGTATTGTAACAGATTTGAAATGGCACAATTTGCAAAAGAATGTGCTGAAAAAAAAATAAATTTTATTGGAATTTGTTGTGGTGCAGAGCCTCACCATGTACGTGAAATGGCGGTTGCTCTAGGTAGAAAACCTATTTCGTATAAATACTATCCTGACATGTCTAAGCATTACGCACATGGTACAGACGAATCTTTAAAAAAACATAATACAGACGCAGCAAAAACATTATAAACTATACCAATGGAAAAACACGCCAAGGTAGTTGTAATAGGTGGAGGAGTTGTTGGTTGTTCAATACTATATCACTTATCTAAATTTGGACTAAAAGATTGCATTTTGCTCGAAAGAAAAGAATTAACTTCTGGTTCATCTTGGCATGCTGCTGGAAATGTTCATGTAATATCTTCTGATCCAAATATTTCAAGAATGATGGCTTATACAATTGGTCTTTATAAAGATATAGAAAAAGAATCTGGACATTCAACAGGTTTTAAATCAAGTGGAGGATTTTATTTAGCTTCTAATGAGGTATGGGCTGATTACTTAAAAAGAGAAAGATCAAAAGCCAGATACATGGGTTTGGACCAAGAATTTATTTCTTTAGAAGAAGTTAAGAAAAAACATCCTTTAATAGACCCAAAAAAATATCTTTTAGCTTTATGGGATCCTATTGATGGAGAGGTTGATCCATCAGGAGTAACATATGCTTTTGCAAAAGCGGCTAAAGTCTATGGAGGTAAATATTACACCAATACAGTTGTAACGGATACTAAGCAAAAAAATGATGGATCGTGGAATGTAATTACAGATAAAGGAAATATTAATGCAGAAATAGTTATTAATGCTGGTGGGCTTTGGGCAAGAGAAGTTGGTAAGTTAGCTGGAGTAAATTTACCAGTACAACCAATGGAACATCACTATTTAATTACTGAAGCAATACCCGAGATTGAAGCCATGGGTGAAAAAAGATTGCCTATAGGAACTGATTTTGAAGGAAATATTTATTTTAGACAAGAAGCGAAAGGAATGTTACTTGGAACTTATGAACAAAAATCTACTCCATGGAAAATAAAAGAAACCCCTGCTGATTTTGGGCACGAACTTTTAGAACCTAAATTAGAAAACATTCAAGATAGATTGGCAATTGGATTTAAGAGAATACCAGCATTAGAAAAAGCAGGAATAAAAAATATTGTAAATGGTCCATTTACTTTTGGTCCTGACGGAAGTCCCTTGATTGGTCCTGTTCCAGGTATGAAAAATTATTGGGTAGCTGTAGGTGTTATGGCAGGCTTTTGCCAAGGAGGAGGTGTAGGAAAATGTATTGCTGAATGGATAATTGATGGAGAACCTTCAATTGATGTTTGGGCAATGGATGTTGCACGTTTTGGAAATTATGCATCACCAGATTATGGCACCATAAAGTCTTCAGAAAATTACGAAAGAAGATTTATTATGACTTTTCCTAATGAAACTTTACCAAAAGGAAGAAAACAAAAAACAACTTCTTTGTATGACCGTTTTATCGCTAAGGGAGCGGTAATGGGAGATTCTTTTGGCTTGGAAACTGCTCTTTGGTTTGCAAAAAACCCTAAAGATGCTCATGAAGAGCCTACATTTAAAAGATCTAGATGCCATAATTATGTAGCTGAAGAAGTAAAAGCAGTAAGAAATTTTGTTGGTGCTACAGAAATAGCTAATTTTGCAAAACACGAGTTCACTGGAAAAGGTGCAAGAAAATTCCTAGATTATATTTTAGCAGGAAAAATACCTAAACCAGGAAGGATCATTCTTACACCAATGTTAACTCCTAAAGGTAAGCTTTATGGTGATTTAACTGTTGCCTGTTTAAATGAAGAAAAATTTATAGTTTTTGGATCTGGTGCAGCACAAGAAATGCATCGAAGATGGTTTGAAAAATTTTTACCAAAAAAAGATGTAAATTATATTAATAAATCGGATGATTTTCATGGCATCGCTATTTCGGGTCCAAATTCTAGAAAATTGTTATCTAAAATTTGTAGAGATGATGTTTCTGATAAAATGTTTAAATTTAGAGATACTAGAGAAACTTTTGTTGGAGGTGTTCCTGCAATATTAAATCGTATATCTTTTTCTGGAGAGTTGGGTTATGAAATTTATGTTGCTCCACAATTTCAGCTGAAACTATTTGAAGAGATTGAATTGCATGGTGAGGGATTGTCTCTAAAATGTTATGGAACTCGAGCTTTAATGTCTTTAAGATTAGAAAAAAATTGGGGGGCCTGGACACTTGATTATAGACCAGATTTTACAGCAGCTGAGTCTGGATTAGATATATTCATAAATTGGGATAAAGATTTTATAGGAAAAGAAGCAAGTCTAAATGAGAAAAAAAATGGCGTAAAAAAGAAACTCGTAACTATGACTATAAATACTGAAGATATCGATGTAACAAATGATGAAGCAATTTTAAAGGATAATAAAAGTGTAGGATATATTACTTCAGGGGGATATGCGCATCATGTAAAAAAAAGTATGGCTTTAGGATATGTGCCAACTGAACTATCAAAACACGATACTAGTTTAGAAGTTGAAATTAATGGAAAAATTTACAAAGCGAAAGTAACTGATAAACCCTTGTATGATGCTAATGGTGGAAAGATGAAAAGCTAATGACAAAAAAGAATATTTTTTATAGAGTTCATTTATGGATGTAAAATTACTTTCTGGAGCATTAGGAGCTGAAGTACAAGGTGTAAATCTTAATGATTCTTCAAATAAAAATTTTGATATAATAAATAAATTGCTTTTAGAACATAAAGTTATTTTCTTCAGAGACCAAAATATTTCAACAGAAGAGCAAATTTCATTAGCAAAATGCTTTGGTCCATTAGAAAAACATATTTATGTTAAAGGTAGAGAAAAATATCCTGAAATCGTAAGAATAATAAAAGGCCCAAATGAAAAGCATCAATGGGGCGAAACTTGGCACACCGATGTGAGTTACAATGTTAAACCCACCAAGGTAATAATTTTAAGATCAATTAAAGTACCACCTGTCGGAGGAGATACCATGTTCTCAAATATGGAGATAGCCTGGGACACGCTCGACGAAAAAATTAAAAGTAAAATTAAAAATAAAAAGGCCGTTCATAGCTCTTTGGGTGCAGCAGCATTTGTTGAAAAATATGAAAAAATGAAAGGAAATGGAAATATTGATGAATATTCAAATGTACACCCGGTACTTCGTACACACCCTGAAACAGGTAAAAAAATATTATACGTTAATAGTATGTATACAAAAAAAATACTGGATATAGATGAAAAAGAAAGTAACGAAATTTTAGAAAAAATTTTTCAACATCAAGAAAGATTAGATTTTACATGTAGATTTAAATGGACAGAAAATGCAGTAGCAATTTGGGATAACAGAAGTGTACTTCACCAAGGTTTGACCGATTTTTTTCCAGGTCGAGGTTTGGGCCATGAAAGGGTAATGGATAGAATTGCTATTGAAGGCGACCGTCCTCAATAATTTTTCAAAATGAATATAATTGATCAAATTATATCTTCCTATTTAAATAACAAATCTCTTTACATTGGTGAAAAAGTTACAATTACTGAACATATGATACAAACTGCTATGATCGCTGAAAAAAACAAATGTTCAAGCAGTCTTATATGCTCAAGTCTACTGCATGATTATGGACATTTTATTTTAGAAAATCCTGATGATTTAGTTAATAAAAATAAAGATGGAAAACATGAGGATGTAGGCTTTAAATTTTTAAAAAAATATTTTGTGGAGGATGTTGTGATGCCAATTAAACATCATGTTAAAGCCAAAAGATATCTAGCTAGAAATAAGGATTATTATCAAATACTTTCGGAAGCTTCGAAGACAAGTTTAAAATTGCAGGGTGGAGTTATGACAGAAGAGGAAGCGAAAGAATTTGAAACTAATAAATTTTTTGAAAATTCAATTAAATTAAGAAAATTTGATGAAATGGCAAAAAAAACTGAACAAAAAAATAAATCTATAAAAGAGTATAAAAAACTTTTAATTTCTAAACTTATATGAAGTTTGATTATATAATCATTGGAGCTGGATCGGCTGGATGTGTTCTATCAAATAGACTTTCAAAAAATCAAAATAATAAAGTTGCAGTATTTGAAGCTGGTGGATCAAGTGATATTTGGAAAGTAAAAATGCCTCTTGCGTTGTTATACGCTATGCATGATCCAAAATATAATTGGAAATATTATTCTGAACCAGAACCACATTTAAATAATAGAAGATTATTTTGTCCAAGA
>MDTG01043958.1_pt1 | contig 13147 bp, 10 predicted proteins | sample 811421 | NCBI WGS metagenome assembly MDTG01 (sample SAMN05326645, study PRJNA326480) | marine metagenome | isolation source: seawater | place: Pacific Ocean: South East | collected 2011
ACATTGAGCCCCTGATCTAAAAACAGTTTTGAATTACTAAATTTTTTAAAATCTTTTATCGTCACATAATACATTCTATGGTTATACTTACTGTCTCCAGTTTTTTCACCCTCGGGAAAACGCCCAAGAATAGTAGTCGACCAAATAATGATATATTTTTTTTATTTAGGACCGAAAAAAATTTCAGGTGCCCAAGAATTTTTTTCTGCTTCCTTGAGAAGCATCACAGGAGTTTCTTGTTGTTCAGACCAGTGAATCAGATCTTTAGAGGAGGCATATCCTATTACTTTATCATTCCAACTTACAGTCCATACCATATGAAATCTACCCTCGGGTCCTAGAATAATACAAGGATCGTACATCAATTTATCCTTTCCAGCTTTCGGTTTTAGAAAAGTTTTGTTACCGTTGAGTGGTTTCCACTCATACCCGTCTTCACTGTACGCCAAATGAAGGCCATCTTCACTATTACCAGTAAAATAGGAAAAGAGAAAGAAGTATTGATTTGATTGCTATACTACAAACTGAGTTAGCATCATTAACAATAATGGAAAGTATTTAATTACACTAAAATTATCTATTCAATATGCAAAGAATCACCATTATAAAATTAGGTCAACCTCATAGGTATCAACCATTTTGTATATTAGATAAAAATCAACTAAATGAAATTGTCTAAAGTACTGCTATTCCCCATAATTATATTTATAATTCCTTTTATGTCTCCTCTTGGGGCCCAGATTAATCTGGTCAAGTCAGCAGATAAAATGGTTTATGATACGCCACCCTTTAAAGAGTGCCATGCCTCAACCATTGTTGAAGTTGACGAGAATAAATTTTTAATGGCCGCCTTTGGAGGATCAAGAGAGGGCAAGAACGACGTATCAATTTGGCTTTCCCAAGGCAATGGCAATGTGTGGAATAAGCCTGTGTTAATCGATACTGGATTGGCAGAGAACAAGGAACTCTACCCTTGTTGGAACCCAGTACTTTTTCAGTCCATGGAGGGTACTTTGAGTTTATTTTATAAAGTGGGTCCTTCACCCCGGGAATGGTGGGGAATGGTAAAGACCTCCGACGATAAGGGAAAAACGTGGTCCAAGGGTATAAGACTTCCACAAGATATTTTAGGACCTATAAAAAATAAACCCCTGCAATTGGATGATGGAACCATCTTGTCTCCATCCAGTTCTGAAACCCGAACATCTGAAGGGCTGAATTGGAAAGTCCACATAGAAAAAAGTGTCGACGATGGAAAGTCCTGGTTAAAAATCCCTATCGATCAACAATCCCCTTATGATGTGATCCAACCGAGCATATTAGTTTTGGAAGATCAACGCCTTCAAATATTGTGTAGAAGTAGAGACAATGTTGTGATGCAAGCCTTTTCCGAGGACCAAGGAAACACTTGGGGCCCGGTAACACCGACTAAGCTATCCAATCCCAACTCAGGTACGGATGCGCTTACCCTGTCCAATGGTCAGCATTTACTGGTTTACAACCCCACAAAAAGAGGAAAAAATGGTCGAGCTAAGTTGGCAGTTGCGATCTCCCAAGATGGAGTATATTGGAAAGATGTGGTGATGTTAGAAGATCAAAAAAATGGAGAATTCAGTTATCCAGCGGTGATAGAATCTTCCGATGGGAAAATCCACATAAGCTATACATACAACAGGAAAAATATAAAACATGTGGTACTCGAAATTGATGGAAAATAAGTTGGTTTAATGGGGGGGCTTGATCTAATAGTTTTTATTGGATACCTGCTGGGGACACTCTACTTAAGTGTCATATTTTTTTCCAAGAAGCGAACCTCAAAGTCTTTTATTTTAGGGTCTGGAAAAACCCCGCAGTGGGTTGTTACCCTTTCCATTTTTGCCACTTTTGTCAGCAGTATAAGTTATTTAGCGCTACCCGGTAGTGCTTATGAATCCAATTGGAATGCTTTTGTTTTTAGCTTGTCCATTCCAATAGCAGCTCTGATAACGGTAAAATATTTTGTTCCAGTCTATCGGAAAATTAACAGTTCCTCTGCCTATACTTATTTAGAACAGCGCTTTGGCCCCTGGGCAAAAATATATGCCTCTCTTTGCTACATCGCCACGCAGATGATGCGTGTTGGAACCATCATTTATTTGTTGGCTTTGGCGATCAATATGATTTTGGATTGGGACATGGTCACCGTTATTGTTTTTACGGGGGTATTTGTGACTGCTTACACCATCATCGGTGGAATTGAGGCGGTATTGTGGACCGATGCCATTCAGGCCATTATCTTAATTTTAGGGGCGGTTTTCTGTGTCGTAATCTTGATCGCTGGTATGCCAGGCGGAGTGGGCCATCTCATTGAAGTAGCCGCTCAAGATCACAAATTTAGCTTGGGTGATTTTGGAGGTTCTATTATTGAACCTACCTTTTGGGTGGTATTTGTCTATGGTATTTTTATAAATCTTCAAAACTTTGGAATAGATCAAAATTATATCCAACGCTATATGGTATCTTCCTCTGATGCCAATGCCAAGAAATCAGCTTTGTACGGGGGCTTACTGTATTTACCCGTTTCAGCTATTTTTTTGTTTATAGGAACAGCCTTGTATGCCTACTATAAGGTCAATGGAGGTTTACCCTTTTCACTTTCAGAAACGCCCGATAAGGTTTTCCCCCATTTTATTATCAATGAGCTTCCTAATGGAATTTCAGGGCTTTTAATTGCATCTATTTTTGCGGCCGGAATGAGTTCAATATCAACCAGTTTTAATAGTACCTCTACTGTCCTGTTGACAGATTATTTTAAGCGTGATGCGACAGAGAAACAAAAACTTATATTTTTATACATTAGCACTTTGGTCATTTGTATCATATCTATTTTAATTGCTTTGATGATGATGGATGTAAAAAGTATATTAGATGCGTGGTGGAAATATGCCTCCATATTGAGTGGTGGTATGCTGGGTCTTTTTTTGCTCGGTATTTTTTCTAACATCAGTAAAAAAATAAATGCAGTCATAGGCCTTTTTTCGGGGATACTGATGATAATCATTTTGACTTTCTACACGAAATTATTCCCCGATCAAGACCCATTAGCCCATCCATACCTCACTACTGTTGTTGGTACGTTGGCGATTTTTTTCACAGGTATTTTAATGCGTTATGTCTCAGCAAAAAATTAAGGGCGTGATCCATTTCCGCCTCAACTTGCTGCTTGCCAGATAGCATTGAACTCTTAAAAGCTCTTTGCACCTTATTTGATTAGGTGATTGTTTTTAACTCAAAAAAAAGCATCTGATTTTATCGAACTGATAATCATTATCTGACTTTTTTTTGAAAGAATTCTAATAGATCAATGATCCCCTTGGAGATTTCGTTTTTGGGACGGATATAGTGGTTGACCATAATGGAAAACGCAAAGACCTGTCCTTTTTTACCTATCCAATAGCCAGAGAGATTGTGATTGTGCCTTAAAGTTCCTGTTTTTGCATATACTTTTTTATCCGCCCGAATACTTTCTGGGAAATAGTTTTTGATTTTTTCTAATCCAATCTGATCGTGAATCTTTTTAAGGACGCTGACCAATGTTCTTGGCGTGGTCATGTTGTATCGCGACATACCAGATCCATCGACCCATTCCAAAGGATCGGGCAACCAACTATTCCATTTTAATTTTAGACTGTCTGTGGTTCTTTTGGTATCCATTACTCCAAATATTTTTTGAGAAATCATGTTCATCAAAGCTTCTGCGACACCGTTATCACTGTCCTTTATTAACGCTTGATAAACCAATTGGTCTTGATGGGTAAATAGTACTTTCCACTTTGGTGACTCTTTTGACCACTCTAGGCTTACCGGTTGGTTGATATGATCGCTTAATAACTTGACAAAAAGACTATCACTTGTCACAAATGGGCGGTACAAGGTGTCCTTTGTTTCAAAAAAATTAGGGTTTATCAAAAATTGATTTTTTTTAGGATCCCTAAGTATGTTTTTTACATTTTTATCGATTGAGACTTGATTTTTAAATACTTTTGGAAGGAGGGTGGTGGAGGTAGAGGTTCCATAGGCCATAGTGGTGTTCCCATAAATTGGGAAAGGGGTGGATTCAGCTGCGAAGTAGTGGGAATGGTCATCCCAAGACCACCCTTTTCCTAGGGCATTATTTTTAAATATTGGACAATGATAGCGCCAATCATATTTTTGATTAAAAAAAGATTCTAGTCTGGGATCTGGGTAGAACGGATGAAAGAGAAGGGGGTAGCCTGTTGCTTTAAAATGCATTATAGAATCCTGTTTGTGGAAATACAAAGCTGGCAGGGAATCAAGGGACTCCAAAGCAGCTAGAAAAGTAAATAGCTTGATGTTTGATGCAGGGGTCATAAAGTCATCTCCAGCATATTCAACCTTGGTACGTCTGGAATTTATAGATTCGATGTGTACTGCAATATGAGCTTGATCAAATGCTTCGATTTTATCAATCATTCGTGAGATTTTACTTTGGGAAATATTTTGACCGGACAAGGAAAAACTCATCAGAAATAGAAAACAGTAAAACCTGAATTGCATTGAATAAAGATAAAAAAGCAATTTCAAAAGTTTCAATTCTAAATTTTGAAATTTATTATACTCCCTCGCCTTATGATTAGCAGAAGTTGCCAAGCAGTTCAAAACCATACCACTCCTATTCCTGCTAAGGCCAAAATGATTCCAAAAAAAAGATTTAATTTTAGTTGAAACCGCTCAAATAATTCACGTATTTTATTTTGTGAGAGGAAAATGGCAACCAAAGAAAACCATAGGATCGTTGAACTGATAAGAACAAAAGTCAAAAAAATCATAACCATATAATCTACACCTGGGCCCACAACCAAAGTAAAGAGACTTATAAAAAATAGAGTGGCTTTAGGATTTAATATATTGGTAAGCAAACCATTAGCGACGGCTTCAAACCATTTTATTGATTTCTTGTTTTGTCTTTCAGAAACGGTTGAAAACATTTTATTTGAAATAATGGAGTTAATGCCCAAATATATTAGATATCCTGCTCCCATATATTTAACTATGTTGAATGCGTATCCGGATTGTGATACCAACCAACTCAATCCAAAAAAGGCAAAGCAAATGTGAACGCTAACTCCTATCCCAAAACCCACAGCAGTCCAAAGTCCAGTTTTTTTTGAATACTGAATTGAATTACTACAAGCAACAACAAAATCTGGTCCTGGGCTGATCAGGGCCAGCAGATGGATAAAACCGACGGTGGCTATTAATGATAGATTTTCCATGATTATTTTTTTAAAGTTGCGAGACGAGATTCAAAGTTCGTAAAAAACGGCTTTTGATGGGAGGTTTTTTTAAATGATATTTAAATCATCTTCGAAGGGAAAAAGCAATATATCCTCTAAAATTTTTACTTTTAACATGCCATTGTTTAAAATATGAGGCATTATAATAGTTCTGTTTTATTTTTAAAAGCAGGATTTTTTTGGGGTAGTAGTTCAATTGGATAGAATAACAGATTTCGGCTCTGTTGGTTGGGGGTTCGAGTCCTCCCTACCTCACTTAGGAAAACTCTTTTATTGTAAGCTTGATTTGAACTAGTGGTTTTTATATCAGCGTAATTCTGCTTTAAAAGAATATAGTGCCATTGGTTGCTTCATGTTTTTATCATTTCCATTGTTTCAAACTATTTCACTGATTTACTGTAAATCGCAACAATTCTTCAGGCCAGTTTTGATAAGTAATGGGACGGACCCATCTGTAAATTGCCCCATGGCCCACAGCCGAAAACCTACTGTCCGACGTGGCAGGAAATGGGCCTCCATGCGTCATTGCATCGGAGACTTCAACACCCGTTGGAACATCGTTGAAAAGGAATCTTCCTACTTTAGATTTCATAATCTGGATCAAAGGAGTAATTAATTTATAGTCGGAGGACTGCCCAAAAATACTGCCTGTCAACTGGCCTTTTAGTGAATGGGTGGCCGCTTCTAATTCTTTTGTGTCTTTACACTTAACGATCAAAGAAAAGGGCCCGAAAACCTCTTCCTGGTATTGCGTATCTTTTAGAAATTGATCTCCAGAAACCAAGGAAATTTTTGGATACACGAATGTGTCATCGGGAATTTCATTTTCGGTTTTGATGACTTCGGTGCAATTTAAATCGTTGATTTTATCACTTTGGTGGATATAGTTTTGTTTTAAGTTGGGGTGAATCATACACTGTTGTTCGGTTTTACTCAAAGCGATTTCTAAAGCTTCTATAAAATTGTCCGTTTTTCCTCCTTCCGTCACTAAAATCAGCCCGGGTTGGGTACAAAACTGTCCAACACCCAGCACCATTGATCCGGCTATTTTTTGCGCTACTTCTTTGTAATTTTCAGCTATTGCCCCTGGCATGATGGCAATGGGATTGATACTGCCCATTTCAGCAAAGAAAGGAATGGGTTCTTCTCTTTTCCAAACAGATTCCTGAAGGGAACTCCCTCCCAAGAAGCTTCCTGTAAATCCTACTCCCTTAATTTTCGGGTGACTTACCAAAGCGTGTGAGAGCGAATATGATTTTGAGTTGATATTTGAGAACACTCCGTTTGGCATTCCAGTATCCTCAGCTGCTTTTAGGATTGCGGAGGCTACCAAGGCCCCTGTGCCGCTGTGCATAGGATGGGATTTTACAATTACAGGACAACCCGCTGCCAGTGCACTGACAGTATCCCCACCTGCAGTAGAGTAGGCCAAGGGAAAATTACTGGCGCCAAAAACAGCAATGGGCCCTAACGGAATATGTGTTTTTTGAAGACTGGGTTTGGGAAGGGGTGTTCGCTCTGGTAATGCTTTTTCAGACACTATTTTCCTCCAATCCTCAGAGGTTATCATCTTTGCAAAAAGTTGCAATTGAAAAATGGTTCTGCCTCGTTCTCCTAAAGCGCGACCTTCCGGCAGTCCTGTTTCTTCGCAATAGATGTCTACCAATCCGGTCCCAAGATTTAATATTTCAGTGGCAATAGCTTTTAAAAAAGCAGCTCTTTCGATACCTGGTATTTCTGAGTAAGTAATAAAAGCGGTTTCCGCCAAATCTGCTGCTTCATCCAACTCCTCCATTGTTGCTTCAACAAAAACAGTTTCATTATCAATATTTTTAGATGGGTTGTATGTTTTATAACTTTCGAAACCCTTGGCAGATAGATGGTTTCCGATAAAATTTTTTCCTGTAATGACCATAGTTTAAAATTTATTCGACGGTGTTGGTTAAAGTGCCTATTTTTTCAATATTTATGTGGATTGTATCTCCCAATTCTAAAGTAAAATCTGGAGGAGGAACAATTCCTGTTCCTGTCATCAGAAATGCACCGTTGGGAAAAGAAGACTCGCGAAAGAGATAGTCAACCAATTCACGGGGTTTTCTTTTCATACGGTTTGTAGAAATACTTTCCTCAAAAACGACAATTGAATTTCTCTCAATGGCAAGTTCGATTTCTAATGCTACTTTCAAGGGTGTTTTTGGCACATAGATACAGGGTCCCAAGCCTGCACAACCATCGTATGTTTTGGCTTGGGGCAGATACAACGGATTTTGTCCCTCGATATCTCTAGAGCTCATATCGTTTCCGATGGTGTAGCCTACAATTTTTCCGTTAGCGGTCGCAAAAAGTGTTAGCTCAGGTTCAGGGACGTTCCAAGAGGAGTCTCTTCTAATTCTAACGGCTTGGTCGGATCCTGAAATTCTATTTTTTGTTGCTTTAAAGAACAGCTCAGGTCTGGGGGCATCATAGACTTTGGTATAAAAAACAGCACCTCCCGTTTCTTTAGATTCTTCCTCGCGCCCCTGTTTACTTCTAAAGTAAGTGACTCCGCTTGCCCACAATTCTTGCCCTGCTATGGGTGGCTGTACTCCACTGAAGTGTTTCATTCCAAGGGGAGTTGCACCGGCGATGGCAGACTGAATTTTTTTAAACAATTGATCGTCGTTAATGAATGTATCCCAATCTTGATCAGGTAAACCATAAAACAGTTCTTCATTTTGAATTAGTATTTCATTTTCTTTCTTGTATACTTTCATCTTCTAAAATAATATGATTCTTCGACAGTTTTCATGGGTTAGTTTTGGGCTAATTGTCATAACTAATCTTTTCATTCTTAAAAATAATTGAAAAAAGAACAAATACCAGCAGAGCAAAAAATGATGGGATGAGCCATATCATTTTCCAATCAGGTGCGCCCAAGCTGAGAATAAAAGTATCGGAGGTTTTTCCTGCAATCCAAAAGCCAATCAGCATTCCTACTCCATAGGTAGCCAGTGTGATCAAACCTTGCGCAGCACTTTTAACTTTTTCACCCGCTTTGAAATCGGTATAAATTTGTCCTGAAACAAAAAAGAAGTCATAGCAGATACCGTGAAGTAATATTCCGATAATCAACATATAGGTATACTCACCTGCATCTCCAAAAGCAAATAGCAGATAACGAATGACCCAGGCCATCATGCCCACCAAAATTGTTTTTTTTAATCCATAACGTGCAAAAAAGAGCGGCAGTAATAACATAAAGATTACTTCACTTACCTGCCCTAAAGACATTTTTGCAGTGGGATTGTCCATTTTTAAAGACACTAAAAAAGGATTGGCTTGTTGATAATAAAATGCCAGCGGAATACAAATCAAAATGGAGGCGATGAAAAATAAAAGAAAATTCCTGTCATTCAATAATTTTACGGCCTCCCATCCTAAGGCATTTTTTAAGGAGAATTTATTTTGACTTTGACTGTAGGGTAGGGTTTTAGGGAGAGTAAAGCTAAAAAAACCCAAGATTAAAGAAGCCATAGCAACCATTAAAAAAGTATTTGAGAGTGCTCCATCAGCAATGGATTCCTGAGCGTCCCATCCAAAAAAAAAGCTGATCACCAGTCCAGAAACGATCCATCCTAAAGTACCAAAGGTACGGATTAAAGGAAATTCTGATGCAGTATCTTTCATTTGATTGAATGAAACTGAATTGACCAAAGCCAGTGTGGGCATGTAGAGTAGCATGTACACAAAAACGTAGGGGTAGAAAACAGAGAATTCCTCTGTTATTGACATTAAATAAAGCAAGCTGCTACCCAATAAGTGTAAAAAACCCAGAATTTTTTCAGCATTAAAAAACCTGTCTGCAATCAGTCCAATGAATACGGGCGCGATGATTGCTCCCCAAGACTGTGTTGAGAAGGCCATGGCTATCTGCCCCCCAGTTGCATTGAGATTGTTCCCTAAAAAAGTTCCCAAAGTGACAAACCAGCCTCCCCAAATAAAAAATTGGAGAAACATCATTAACGACAGTTGAAACTTTACAGTGGATTTCATAGGCAAAAGATAATAATGATTAAGGAGATAAATTTATTTTTTTTGGGGTTTTATGTTTGACTTTCATAGTATAGGGAAGTTGCCATACCTCACCTTCTAAATTTCCAAAAAACAGGGCTGATTTGCTGAAATTGTGCGCATCACCATTCGCCCAGAAAAATACAAATGGGGATTTAAATTGCGTTGACTTTCTCACATAGGAGTGATTAAATTTACTTTTTTGGGTAATTTGTTTTTCAACGATCCAGTTTTTCCCTGTATCCGCTGAGCTCCAGAGAAGTACTTCGCCTCCAACACCCCACTTTTGAGGACCGGTTTCCGTTGGGGCTATAAGGTAGAGTTTGTTGTTTTGATACAGTAAACTGCCCATGTCATAGTTGTGGTCGGAAACCGTAATAAAGTGGGTCAGCCATTGCGTTCCATTCCAAACGGTAACACACCACTCATATGGACTGCTGTCAGGACCAGGTGTGTGGCCGTTGCTTCTGATGTAGAGACAAATGGGGTTCCCCTCAGGATCGAAAATCATGTCTTTGAGGTAGATATTTTTATTTAAGATGGCGTAATTTATTACTCGGGAGGGGGAGTCAATATCCACTACAGGGGTCAACAGGGGTTGTTGGTCAACCGTTGTCCAAGTTTCACCATTGTCGTTGCTTTCCATATAGTAAAGGTCCGTTCTTTTGTCTACGACCCCATTGGGATGCCGATTAAAAAAAGTGGCTACTTTTATTTCTTTGAATTGGGCACTGACTTGATAATGTCCAGATTTTTCACCTGCTTTTTCTGGAATGGCAGCCAACATTTTGTCTTCAGACCATTCTTTCCCATTTTGACTCGTCTCAAAATACAACTTCCGAACACCCGTATATTTTGTGAAAAAATTAAAAAAGCCCCATTTTATTTTTTTGGGTTGTGGGTAGGTCATTTTTTCGGTACTGATTTTCTCAAAACCATTTATGCTGAGAGGCTTTATGCTTTTGTATTTAAAACCCATGCGACTTCTTCCCCTTCCACTGACAAATACCCAAATGAATCCTTGATCGTCAATGGAAATAGAAGGATTGTCGTGAGGGTCGTCAACGCCCATTTTATCACATACAACTAAGGGTTGAGAAACCTTGTTCGATGCGTGGTCATATGCCCCAATCATGCAGAGCAGGTGTTTGCTGTTTTCTGATTTTGTGCCGCCATATACAAAAAAAGTCTTATCCGCTTCTTTTGAATATAGCGCCAGAGGGTGGTGTTTGGCAGTGTAGGTTCCCAATGCACCTGAGTATTTATCACCATATTCATATTTCTGATTGAGTTCAAACCAAATACCACGGTATCCCTCTATTTTTTTATTTTCTGATGATTGACCGTATAACACCGAAAAAAACAAGGTAGCTGTAAAAGTCAAAAATGTGATACACTTGAAATTGAAATGATTTAGTGGGTTTTGATGCATGGTAATATTTTATAATTGTCATCTAAGGGGAAACAACAAAAGTATAATTTCCGCTTTTAAGTTCGAAAGTTCCATCTTCAATCGCAGATTTCTCAGCGGGTTTAAGATATGGTTCCTCACGTAGAATGGTCACTTTTTGAGAGGGGTCTTTTCCCAACACAACAGTGGCAATCGTTTTTTCAGGAACTGAGATTTCATATTGGGTACCTTTGACCTTATGCTTTTTCCATCGAGAGATTATTTCCCCTTGAGGGGCATTGTAAAGGGTGGATACGCTGTCCAGCCCCATGGGTAAAAAAGGCTTGATAAAAAACCTTTGAAATCCAGGATAATTTTTGTTGGGTTGAATTCCACCAAGCCAGCGGTAAAACCATTCGGTTACGGAACCAAACATGGGGTGAGAATTGGAATATACATCCTCACTTTCTTGCCATGTTTCCCAAAGAGTAGTTGCCCCTTGGTTTACCATGTGGCCCCATCCTGGATACGACTTGCTGTTTACTATATCAAACGTTATTTGTGGAGATAGGTGTTTTGAGATCGCCTCCAAGGCAAATTGTGTCCCAAAGATACCCGTTGTCAAATGTTTTGATTGCGCTTTTTGAAGGGCATCCATAAATGAATCTTTTGCCCTTTCGATTTGATCTTTAGGAATAATATCGTGATATAATAGTGAAGCAAATAAGGTCTGACGATTTATTGGGCCACTATTGCTTTTGTCCCAAAAAGCTACTCGTAGTTTGTCTTCTAATTGAATGGCCAATTGATGGTATTTTTGTTTATTCTCGATGTCTTCCATTAGCTCTGCAAATACAGTCATGATGCGCGCCGATTTAAGATAGTGAAGGGTGCCGATCAGCTCCACTGGAACAGGGGATAGAGATTCATGGTCACTGAGACCTGAATCAACCCAACCCTGTGGATGTATTGCCGCTACTTTTTCCATCCACTTGGTGTTTATTGGATATAGTTCACGAATCAAATCAACATCATTATAAAAAAGGTACAATTGGTATTGGGTGATCAGGAAAGCAGATTCCCAGCTGATTCCGCAATATTGAATACCCACGTTTGGGGCAGTGTCAACGAATGTGGAATCATTAATAGCGTCCACCCAGTCATAAACTATTTTTTTGTAAAAGGAACGCATATCAAAATTATAGATAAATGAAGGGCTTGTTGCATTGAGGTCTCCGCCATAACCAAATTTTTCTCGCGCAGGACAATCGGATTGAACCCCTATCAAATTAGCCAAGAAAGTTCTTCTTACCATATTTTGAATTTCGTTAATAAGGTGAGAGGAGGAGGAAAAATTATTGTGCTGATCAACATTGGTGTGAATCGAAAGTCCAGTAACATCCTCCTTTTTGGGTTGATAATTAAGACCGTCGATTTCCATGAACCTGAAAGAGTGGTAGGTAAAATCTGGCTTAAACCAGTGGGCAAGGGTATCCCCAATAGTGTAGCTATTGGATTGCCATGCTACTTTAGGTGCGCCTGGTCCACCCATCCCCTTTTTTTTAATTTGTCCCACCACTGCGGTAAAGGGATTGAGTTCACCGTCTCTTGAAATGCGTTCCCCAAATCTAAGATTTATTTTATCCCCTTTTTTTCCCTTTATTTTGATACGATAGGTACCAGTAAAATTTTCACCCATATCAATTATCCATTTTCCTGAGCTACTGTTATAAATATTGATAGGCTTAATTTTTTTTTGGACGTGAACAGCTGGAAAAAATGCTTTTTGCAATCTTCCTCCAGGGGATTTTGCTGCCACTGCAGACTGCCATTCTTTATCGTTATATGGTGCGAGATTCCAATATTTAATTTCTTTTCTTGCATCATAGTGGGTGCCCAAATAAACACTGTTTTTTACGATGGGACCATAGCTGTATTTCCAAGTGGTATCGGTTACAATTTCTCTTATGCTCCCTTTTTGCTCGGTGATAATAATTTTAGCGATAAAGCAAGGTTTTCCTGTGGGTAATCGATCTCTTAAATTTATCCTGCCCCACATTTTTAAAGGAAGTGGATTGTAAAAACCGTTGCCCAAAATTACTCCAACGCAGTTTTCACCTTGTTGGATTTTTGAAGTGATATCATATTCCTGGAAATATATTCTTTTACTGTAATCGGTCCAGGAGGGGTCTAAAATATTATTTTCTATTTCGGTACCATTCACAGATGCTTTGTAGTAGCCTGCTGCCGTGATAAACAATTGCACTTTTTTTGGAGCATGCTCCAAAAAAAAGTTTTTTCTAAACAAAGGAGCAGGATCTATTTCATAAAATAATGAATCTTTTAATGGTACACTCTTATGGTCTTTGATCCAATTCGCTTTTTTGTTTTGATAAAAAACAACTTCATC
>MDTG01312277.1_pt1 | contig 13147 bp, 13 predicted proteins | sample 811421 | NCBI WGS metagenome assembly MDTG01 (sample SAMN05326645, study PRJNA326480) | marine metagenome | isolation source: seawater | place: Pacific Ocean: South East | collected 2011
ATTAAATGTTTTATTAAATCTTGATAAACTAATTTCATTTGAATTGTGAAAGAAAATCTAAATTAGATTTGTAAAATTCTCTTATATCATTTACGCCATATTTAAGCATGGCTATTCTTTCTACGCCCAATCCAAATGCCAAACCACTGTATCTTTTAGGATTAATATTGCAATTTTCTAAAACTATAGGATTTACTATTCCACAACCAAGTATTTCTAGCCATTTACCTGAATCAGATAAGATATCAACTTCAGCAGATGGTTCTGTAAATGGAAAATAAGAAGGCCTGAACCTTATCTCAACATCGTTACCAAATAGATTATGAAGTATCTGATGAATAAGATCTTTTAAATTTGCGAAAGTAACATTCTCATCAACATAAATACCCTCTACCTGATGAAACATTGGAAGATGAGTGGAGTCATCATCCTTTCTATAAACTTTTCCTGCAGAAGTAAATGCCATAGGAGGCTTGGTCTCAAGCATGCTTCTTATTTGAACTGGAGATGTATGCGTACGTAGAACATTTTTTTTACCCTCAACATAAAAAGTATCATGCATTTGTCTAGCTGGATGGGATTTTTTTATATTTAACATATCGAAATTAAATTTTTCAGTCTCAATTTCAGGGCCATGAGCCTGCTCAAAGCCAATTTCTTCAAGAAGATTCAATAAATAGTCTTTAGTTTGATTAATGGGATGTAGTGTACCCTCAGAAACAATAATTTCAGGTGGTTGTATGCTGTCTAAAGTAGACATTAAAAGTTTAATTTACAGCTGTTTTAACAATCTTCTCGAATGTTGAAGCGTCATTAATTGCAAGATCAGATAATATTTTTCTATCAATCACAATATTGTTTTTAGCAAGACCGTTAATAAGTACAGAATATGATACTCCAAATGCTCTTGAACCAGCATTGATGCGAGCAATCCATAAATTTCTGAATTCTCTCTTTCTGTTTTTTCTATCTCTAAACGCATATTGAAGCGCTTTTATATTTGACTGTTTAGCTGTTTTAAAAAGCCTGCTCCTTGCCCCGTAATGGCCCTTGGTAGCACTTAAAACTTTTTTATGCTTAGCCTTTGCTGTTACTGATTTTGTTACTCTTGGCATTATTATTACCTTCTTATTAATGCAGAAGCCATTTTAAGAACTGTACCGGTTAGTTTATTAAGGCCTCTATTATGTCTTTTTCTTTTTGTAGACTGTTTTGTAAGTATGTGGTTCCTATTTGCGCTTTTACTTTTTATAGAAGCACCAGTTTTCTTAAATCTTTTTGCTGCTCCTGAATGTGTTTTAAGTTTATATCCCATAATTTTAGAATTTTATCAGTTTTTCTTTTTTAAAGGTGATAAAACCATTAACAACTGTCTTCCCTCAAGTGAAGGTTCTTGATCGACTTGGGCTATGCCCTCCAGCTCATTTTTTAGCTTATCTAATAAATTAAGGCCCATACCACTATTTAAAATTTCTCTCCCTCTAAATCGGACGCTTATTTTAGTCTTATCTCCATCAAGAATAAAGCTTTTTATTTTTTTTAGCTTGATATTGTAATCACCCACATCAGTGGATGGTCTAAATTTTATTTCTTTTGTAGTGTTTCTTTTTACTTTGACCTTTGAAGAAGAGATGCTTTTCTTCTTATCAAAAAGATGCTTGCCATAATCTAATAGTTTGCAAACAACCGGCTGTGCATTAGAAGGAGATACTTGAACTAAATCTAATGAAGCTTCTTTAGCTGTTTCAAGAGCTTTATTTAATGGCAAAATTCCCATTTTATCTCCATCAGAATTAATAAGCATAACCTCTTCAGCTCTAATTTTTTCGTTAATAGGGGTTATATTTTTTTTTGAAGAAGCTATGAGAATACCTATAAATTAAGAAAGAATAAAATGGATATCATTAAGAATTTAATGGGAAATTAATTTTTTGAAAAATTGTTTTGTTATCATTCATCTAAGATGTTGAATTTTATACTAAAAATTATATTTGGCAATATTTATGGCTGAATATATAAGTTTCTCCACTCTCCTTCAATCAGATTAAAAACCTCTCTTTTATTTATTCTTGATTCATGTCCTTGCCAAAATTCAAAATAGTATGGAATAAATGAAAAGCCACCCCAATATTGAGGGCATTTTTTTAAATTATCATTTTTTAAGGATTTATTAAAATTTTTTTTAACTTGGGCATAAGAATTTATTGGTTCTGACTGGTTAGATGAGATTGCTAATGCATTTTTTTCTTTAGATCTTTGAGAGAAATATTTTTGATTGAACTCACTTGAGGTTTTTTTTATTTTTGCCTTCATTCTAATTTGAACGTTAGTACTAGGCCAATAAAACAATGCACATATTTGTTTATGACAACTAAAAGAATATGCTTTTGGAGATTCATAATTACTAAAAAAAATAAATCTATCATTAATTACAAATTTAAGATTAACATATCTAGAATCAACCTCATTCATTTTAGTATTAAAAGAGGAGATTGAAATAGCTTCAATACTTTTTTGCCCTGAATTCAAAGCGTCATCATATTTCTCTTTTAAGAGCAGATAGGGTGCTTCTTGATTTATGTTTTTAAATTTAATCACTACATTGAAATTTGAATTAATTATATATGTAATATTAGCAATCAAGGGTTTTAAAATAAAATTAATGAGCAATATTTTTTATATCGCGGAAACTTTATTTTTTTATAAGCTTGTTAATGTGGTCCATCATCTCTATTGCTAAAGTTTTACGATTGAATTTACTTGCAGCCAATAAACTGTTATCTGCAAAGTAACGATATAAATTATTATCATCTTTAATATTTAGTATTGCTTTATAAAGACTTTTTGAACTTTCAGGAGGTAAGATTAAACCAACTTTGTGAGTTCTTATAATCTCTGAAGACTCGCCCTCAGGAACAGAAATAATAATTGGCAGGCTCATTGCCATTGATTCAAAAATTTTTGAAGGAATAACAGTAGAAAAGAGAGGCGTATCTTTTAAAGTAACTATGGAAACATCACATAAGCTCCATATTTTTTGCATATTTTCCTTTGGCTGCCTTGGTATCATAATAACATTCGATAAACCTCGTGTTTTAACCAGCTGCTCTATTCTAGTTCTATCAGCACCCCCGCCTACAAATAATATTCTTACATCATTTTCATTCTTTAATAGTTCAGCAGCTTCAACTATATTATCCAGTGCATGGCTAAGGCCATGTGTACCTATGTAGCCAGCAACAAACTTACCTTGCAGTTGATATTTTTCAGAAAATTCTTTGTCTTTCTTGGTTGAAAGATTATATTTTAATAAATCTACGCCATTGAGTACTACTTTAATTTTGTTGGCCAATACTCCTCTATTTTGAAGTTCTGATTTAAAGCTATGAGTTACAGAGACAATCAAGTCAGATTGACGATATAAGAACAGTTCGAGTTTTTCAAGTAAATTTATTATCCAACTTTCTTTCATTGCCCCAACAGCGGTTATAGAGGCAGGCCATATATCGCGCAACTCAAAGACAAATGGAACTCGTTTTAATTTTGCTAAAGCCCATGCTGAGACGACTGTGAAAAACTGTGGTGAAGTACCAATCACAACATCTACTTTTCTGGTAAATAAACCGAAAAAAAGGCTAGAGAACATGAAGGAAAGAAAATCAATTGTGCGTTTTAAAAACCCTTCATTTGAGGTGATGTAAGATTTAACACGCCAAATATTTATTCCTTCGATTATATTCTTTGAAAGCCATTTATTCTTATAACCTTCAAATAATTTGCCATCTGGAAAATTTGGAGCACATGTAATAACTGTTACTTTATGGCCCGCATTCACCCACTCACGGGCATGTTCAAATGTTCTTGTCGCTGGAGCATTACCCTCAGGTGGAAAATTATCTGTTAAAAAAAGAATGTGCATATCAAACTTTAGACCATGTAAATTCTATATTAGATTGGTTTTTATCAAAGTGAATCTCTAGCATTTTATTAGGTACTTCTAATCCAAACTCAGGGTACCAAAAAGAATCATTAAGTGAGATTACTTTTCCTTCAAGGTTGCTATGTATTGTGAATCCTTTCCCTTTTATAATTAATGCATTATTTTCTAATCTAATAACTAAATCTGGGTGAAAATAAAAACGTGACTTTGCCAACTTAAATGTTCCATGAAGAGAATCAGATACAATTAAACTATTTTCTTTAAAGGTTAATTTACGCGCATGATTACATCCACCAAATAATGATTTATAGCCGTTATGAGTAGCAGATAGTTCAATAACTTTATCGTTTTTTAACTCAATATTCTTAGAAATTACTTCTGCTCGATTGGCAACTCTAAAACCACTCCATACCTGCGAGGAATCTTTTCCATCAACTTCAACTGTATTATGTGAAATTGTTTTGCGCTGATTGAACCTCTTTTGACTCAAGCCATATTCAGATGTACCTGAATTTACAATAACTCTCTCAGTACCAATGGAAAGCTCAAAAGATAATGTGTCAGCATGAGCATGACCTGGAATGTAGTCTGGGCCAACAGCAGCAGTATCAAAGATTAGCTTATTACTCTTTTTTGTAGCACAAATATAACCACTGCTAGTATTATCAATAATTTGAGTCTTTATAAAATCATAAGGCTTTATTTCAAATCCTAGTTTTTTAGCATAACTTTCAATTGTTAACTTTTTAGGAGCAATCTCATCGACAGAGTCGTTAAAGAAGGATACGCCCCCATCAGGATGCGCCATTGCCTCCATGTAAATCAACATTTTAGGGATATACTTTTCTAATAACGACACAAACTTATTAGATAGCTCATTCGGATAGGCTCTACTTAGATTCAACATATCCAGCATATCTACTAAAATTAACGAATGATACATAGGACTTAGTTCAAAGTTTGCACCATCATCAAGAATCTGCTCTGGAATTTCAGCAAGCAAACCTGCCTCAGCAATATTCTTCCAACGAATTTGATTAAAAATAACCCCAGCAAACAAAAGTGCTTTTAAATTTGAAAAGTAGTGATTACCTAAAATATGCTTTTCGAGATTATTAGACAAAAAACTTGCCTGGTAGAAGGTGCTTTTAAAAATTTTTTTGTCTAATTCTAAACCCCCAAGCCAAGCTTTAAGGATATTTACAATCCGCAACGATGTGGGATAAGGCTCCCAACCATTACCATATCCAACTGAATTTTCATCTACCCAGCTATTTAGTAAATGCTTATGCAAATTACGCTTTTTTTCAGCATCATAAGATAGAAGGTCTTCAAAATAATGTAAATTATAAACCCAGAGTTTACTAGGTGATTCATTATTCCAATCGAAAGGAAAATTAAGTTTCTTTGTATAATTTAGAAAACATGCATTCAATTCGTGATCAATTTTGTTCTTATAAAGCTCATGATGTATCCATGCTTTTGAATAGAGAGGTTTTGAGTCTGGGAAACTTTCTGTAATTTTTGGTTTGATTATTTTGCGTATTAATCTGAAGTAGATTTGTTTCCACTCGAGATATCGAAGTGTGTTAAATAATAGAAAGATCTTCCTCATTTGAAACAGTTAAAATAACCTCAAATTAACTTAATATTTATATGCTTTATATTCCTGCAATCATACCAAAATTTGGTGTTGCCTAAAAACTTCATATTATGGCGTCAAGTTCTTTTATCATGCCATGTCAAGAATATTAAAGAATTTTTTACTTTTGTAATTTAGCTATAATTACAACTCTGAGCGATGAAAAAATATTTGAACAATTAACAAGTTTTTCATAAAAGATTCCGAAAATATAAGTTATTGAGAATAAGCGTAAGTACTCTGGCCTACCTTCCAAAATGTTGACATGTACTTTATTGAAACCTGCCACATTTGCTATTTTCTCAATATCTTTTCTAGAATTAGATTGATACTTTGTCGGGAAAGTATCATCAGCTTGTCGCCCTCTCAAAGCATTAAACCATTGGTGAAACTTGTGAGGAGTAAACCTGGCAATTAGAGGCATATAATGGTACTTGTTAGGAGTTTTAAATAAAAAATAACCTCCTGGTTTAAGAACTCGCAATACTTCAGCATATATATTTAATGGATTATCAACATGTTCCATCAAATTATCAGAAAAGACAACATCAAAAGTAGAATCTGGATATGGTATGTCACTCACATCAGCAACCTTTCCTTCATCTAACATTTTATTAATAAGTACTCTTTCATCTAAATCAACGCCGCAGACTCTGGAGGATAATCCTTTGAAATTCATTTCATTTACTATGCCAGCACCTGCTCCTAAATCCAAAAGAACACCATCATCAGTAATATGGGTTAAAATTTCTTTACGGAAAATTTTATCATCCCAATTATCGTCGTAATCTGGATAAAGTTTTTTATCAAAAAATTTCGTAATTCGACTCATTTTATTTTTTTAGAATAGAGTTTCACCTTAACATATACTCGTTTTGTTGTTAAATTAGTTCGTAAGAAAGAAACTATACTCAGGAGTTTTTTCTTAACATTTCTGCAATATCTACAGAAACTCTAGCAACTTCAAAAATTTCATCTTGAGGAATTGGGCAATCACCACCTACCCTAACCGCATCCATAAATACCTCAGCGCATTTGCTTTGACCTTTATCCATTCTCCAAAGATTCATTTTTGAAAAACCATTCCATCCAAAACCCACAAGTTTTCTGTAATTATCAAGCTGAAGTACTGCGTTATCGCAAAAAACTTCAATGCGCTCTTTTGGAAAAATTTTACCGCCATTGGCAAAGTAATTGATTGAGCCGATTGAACCATCTTCAAATTCTAAAGTGATAACTGCTTTATCATCTTTCACTTCAACATAATCATTCCTCCCCATTTTTGATGCATGAAAAGATTTAATCTTCGATTCGGCTAAAAAGCGCATTAAATCAATGAAGTGGCATGCTTCACCAATAATACGCCCACCTCCAATTTCATCATCCTGAGTCCAATGGTCATTGGGTATTTCGCCTACATTAATAGTCATAATAAAAGTTTTAGGTAATGACTTTGTATTGAGAAGACTTTTCATTTTTTGTATATGTGGTGAAAAACGTCGGTTATATCCCACCATAATCATTGACTTCGATTTTTTGTAAGCAGCTTCAATTTGATCAATTTCTTCATGAGTAAGAGCTAATGGCTTTTCAATAAAGATATGTTTATCCTTCTCTAGGGCTTGAACAGTTTGAGATGCGTGAAGGTTATGCCTAGTAGCAATAACTACAGTATCAACACTCTCATCTAGAGCGTGCTCAATATCAGTAGAAACCTCAAAAAAACCATTTTTTTTACCATGATGAAGCGCGCTTATGCCCCCGCTGGTTACTAGAGCTATCAAGTTTGCTCCTGCATTCTTAAAAGCTGGAATAAGAACTCTTGATGCGTAATTACCCGCACCAATAAATGCAACATTTCCTTTTTTTTGTTTGCCAATAATATTTTCGTTAAACTTGACGGTATTTTCAGATATTGACTCTGCTGATTTAGCATTATAATCAAGAAGAATACCCAAGGATGAAGGTTCGTCTAGCTTCTTATAAGCCTCCTCAGCATCATCGATTTTAAAACGATGACTTGTCAATGGCTTGACATCGATTGAGCCTGAAGCCATCAAATCTAAAACAGCCTCAAAATTACGTTGTTCTGTCCAACGAACAAATCCTAAGGGATAATCTCTACCTTTAGCTTCATAAGCTTCATCATAACGACCCGGACCATAAGAGCATGAAACTTGAAATGTTAGTTCTTTTTCGTAAAAGTCAGATCTATTAAGCTCAAGACCTACAACACCAACCAGTACGATTCGACCTCTTTTTCGACACATTGTTGCAGCTTGATGAACAACATCATTACTCTTAGAACTTGCTGTGATAATTACAGCGTCAGCTCCGCGTCCACGTGAAAAAGCCTCAGCTATAATAATTGGGTCTTGCTCTTTTGATAAATCAACAACTTCAGCACCAAACTTTTTTGCTAACTCACACTTAGCTGAATCAAAATCTATTCCTAAAACCCTACATCCATTGGCCTTTAAAATCTGAACCGTTAGCAAGCCAATTAAACCAAGACCAGTTACTACAACTGTTTCGCCAAGTGTTGGGTTCACAAGTCGAATTCCCTGCATTGCGATAGAGCCTAAAACGGTATATGAAGCCGATTCATCATCAACTTCATCAGGTATAGAAGCCACTAAATTTTTAGGCACACGAACTACTTCTGCATGATAACCATTTGAAACAACTCTAGTATCCTTATCAAATCCAGTATCGCTTCCATTAAGGACCTTACCCACATTACAGTATCCAAGTGGAAGTGGTTGATCGAGCTTTGATTTCACAGCATCATAAGTCGCTGAAAACCCTTCAGCCTTAACCTTTTCTAATACCATTTTTACTTTATCTGGCTGCGAGCGTGCCTTCTCAATCCAACCTGCTTTACCAAAATCAACAAGCATGCGTTCGGTTCCAACAGAGACGAGCGATTTTGTTGTTTGAATATTAACATGGCCCTTAATAGGTTTTGGGGCTGGGACATCAAGCAATGAAGTTTCACCATTTGAAAGATTTTGTAAAATTTGTAACACTATTTTTTCCTCTCTATTGCAATTCTTGAAATTTTATCGCGATAATTACTGTCTAAATAGTTTATCAAAACTGCTTTATAAATTCCTTTAAAAACAAATAGACTTCCCACAGCAGCACCTATTATTTTATATCTTTCAATGAGTTTTAAGATGTCATCTTGTGAGCTTGCTCCACCAATAACAGTTAATGGACAAGATACTATATTTCTTGCGCGATCAACCAAGTTAACGTCATAACCCTTCATTTCACCATCACAATCAATCGAGTTGATTACTAACTCACCAATTCCAATTTCTTCTAACATGGAAAGAGCCTCATCTAATCCTTGTCTTATTTTTATATTGCCGTTATGAGTATAAATTTTATATTCACCAAATAAGTTTTTTTTAACATCTATAACGACTGCGACACTTTGGCGTCCTATAACCTTAGCCATCTCATCTATGATATCGGGACAATCAAAAACGATTGAAGAGATGGCAACTTTTTCAGCACCTAACTTAATAATTTTTTTTGCTTGGTCTACAGACTTAACTCCACCACCGTAACAAAGAGGCATCCTGCACTCATTAGCAATCTTTTCAATTAAAGCATAATCAGGCTCGGTACCTTTTTTTGAAGCATCTATGTCAAGAAACATAAGCTCATCAACTTCTTTTTCGTTGAAAATCTTAACAGCATTTATAGGATCACCAACATATTTTGGATTTTTAAAATTTACCGTTTTAACAAGCCCTTTGTTCTGTAAAAGCAAACATGGGATGACACGTGATCTTAGCATTGAGACAAATCCGAAAAGTTTTTAAATAACCTAATTCCATTACTATGGCTTTTTTCAGGATGAAATTGAAATCCAAATATATTGTCCTTGTTGATAGCACAATCGAACTCATTTTGATAGAAGGTAGTAGCTATAACATTTTTATTTATTTCTGCTTTAAAAAAATATGAATGTAGGAAATAAAAACCAATATTTTTATTAATGCCATCAAAAATGGAATGCTGTGAAGCAACAATACTATTCCATCCCATATGAGGTAGCTTAGGCACAAAATTAATTTCATTTATATCAAAATGCTTCACAGAACCAGATATCCATCCCAAACCTCTTAAAGTACCTTCTTCAGATTTATCAGCCATAATTTGCATCCCAACACATATACCCATTACTGGAACTTTGTTCTCTAAGACTGCTTCATCTAAGGCATTCCTCAAACCAGATTTATCTAACTTACTAATAGCCTCATCAAACGCTCCAACCCCAGGGAGTATAAGTTTAGAGGCACAAGATACGTCTTGAGGTTCCCTTACTATAAATGTTTCTATTTTAAGTCGCTTGTATATGTTCCGTATTGCTTGAATATTTCCAGAACCGTAATCAATAATTCCTATCAACGTTTGCCGCCTTTCTCAAGCCCAAGTGCTCTAAGAATTTTAGCTCCCAGATCATATACAAATTGTTGATTTTTATAATCTTTGTATGTCTTGTTAGGAGCATTGAAATATTCCATAAGTTCAGAATTTGTTATATCAAGTTTATTGGCAATATATTCAATATCATCTTCTAAAGTTTCTGGATCATACGCAGGTCCATTGAGAAGTTCTATCGCTTCTTCTCTAGACATCTGACCTGTAAGAATCAAACTCGAGTATTGTACCTTTCTTGTGTCATATCCAAATTTCTCTGGTAACCAGAATGATTCATAGAAACGAGTAAACCTAGATTCAAAATGTTTTTGTGCATAGCGCTGATAGCCATAGTTATCAACCAGAAATTGGGTTGCTTCCTCTTTATTGTATGGCATGAAGTCGAGTGGCCTATATAATTTAATGCCTTTAAAATATGGTAAAAAAATCTTATGCCAAAGAATATTTGTAAGGGGAAAGCGCTGTAATTTTTTAGTGCTAAATTTTTTATGAATATCTTTTATTTGACTAACGTCAGACTGGAAATACATCCACTCCATAGGATTTCTTATACATTCAGTAGAATAATTACCTCCGGTAAGAATATGATTTATGCCATGATTATTAGCAAATTTATACATAGTTGCAAAAAAAGCATGATCTTGAGGAGTATCAATATGAGGAACGCCCGACTTAAAAAAAGATAGCTGTAAGTCTTTCATCTCTTCCCAATCAATCACCTCAGTGTATAAATCTAGATTAAGCCTTTCAGTTATTTGCTCTATGTTGTTAACTGCTTGTTGAGAATTCCATCCAGCATCAACATGAAAAACTAGAGGACAAAGTCCAAGCTTTTCTTTTGCGAGATAAACTAGATAAGAGCTGTCTATTCCTCCACTCATACCGATAATACAATCAAAGCCTCTTCCTTTCCCCTCCTTTTTAATTTTTTCAACCATCTCATTTAGCTCACTTTCTCTTCCTAAACCAAAGTTCCAAAAAGGAGCTATGTCTTTTTCATATGTATTACAGTGATCACATACACCTTTTTCATCAAACGATATTTTTGAATCTGTGGCATCCATGACACATCTTGAGCAAACTTTTATGTTGTCATTTGAATATTTATTTAAGTACATTTTTTTACTGTTTATTTAAAAAAGATTATATAAAAAGTTGAATCTGTTTATTCGTTGTATTTTAATCTGCATAAGAACCATCATAAAATGTTTCTACTAAATTCTTAAAGGTTTTGTCTGAACATATTTTCCAGGAGAACTTTTTGGAGAGTTGTTTTGCCTCTAATGCTATTTGTTCTCTAAGGCTTTTATTTTGAATAATTTCTTCAACAGATTCCGAAATAGACATCTCATCTTCGGGATCAAAATACAAGCCTCCATCAGATAATATTTCTGGCATAGGGCCTCTATTTGAGCAAGCTATAGGTATGCCAATGGCCATTCCTTCAACAAGAGTGTTAGGCATATTTTCGCAACTTGATGCAAATATAAAAATATTCGATTGTGATATCAATTCTGGCAATTCTGTGGAGTCTATGTGTCCATGCATTTTTATCCAATCACTTTGTTCTTGAATTTCATCACTTATCAAATCAATATATTTTATATTTTCACCAACAAGATCTAATGAAAGCATGTAACCTTTCTTTCTTAATCTTTTTAAAGCTTTAATTACATGCTTTTGATGCTTATATGGCGCTATATTAGATACATATATGCACTTAATGGGATTTTTTAAGTCATTTGGAAAATCTTTTAATGCTCTTTCCTCGTGAAAATTTGATCCTACTCCATGAGGTATATAGCAATATTTTGCGAGAGGCCCAGTAAAGTCTTGGATTATTTTGCTTGCATACCTTGTTAAAAAGACAGAGCAATTAGTTCTTTTTAATGCCCAGGCTTGTACATATTTTATTGCATAAAGCCTTAGCCAGGCTAAGCTATATTTATATCTTTCCATCTCGCCTGGTTCATATGACAACATATCTCTGCTCATAGTCACAGACGGAGAGAAATTATTAATCGTTCCAGCATCTAGATTCAGTAATATATTACAATTGAATTTTTTAAGTAGTGTTGAAAGAGTATATCTTTGCCAAAATAGCTGAAAAAAAATATTTTTTTTTGATTCGGCTGGAATATGTTTTATGAGCCATGGACTATCAGGTAAATTGTTTAGCAATTCATCATAACTCCATACATGAACTTCTTTTATACCAAATTTTTTAGGGTCTAAATTAGAAATAATTCCTATAAGATGTGCTTTAGCGCCACCAGATTTACTTCTCAATGCATCTATTCCAATTATTAAACTTGACTCTACTTTTCTGATATTCATAAATTTAATATAGCACCATAATTTCTTTTCCATAATTCAAACATGACTAAACCAAAAATCTTTTCGGAGTTATTTTTTCCATTATCATTTGCTTTTAATGTTTTTATAATCTCTTTTTTGTTAAAAACTGATTCAGTTTCTAATAGAACTTCGTATATGAAGTCTCTAAATGGTCCTTTTTTTATCCAGTCATTTAATGGAAGATTGAAGCCTTGCTTCCTTTCAAATGAAAAATTTTCAGGAAGTATTTCTGCAGCATATTTTTTAAGAAAAATTTTTTTATTCTTGCCATTAACCTTATAGCAACTTGGTAGCTCTGAGTAAGCAAAATCTATTATTCTATAATCTAAAAATGGTGCTCTTACTTCTAATGAGTTAATCATGCTTGCACGATCAACTTTAACTAAAATATCTTCTGGAAGATACGTAAGAAAATCTGATCTTGTAGATCTTCCAATTAAATCTTTTGCCTGAGCTGGTATGTTTCTGTGATACCTTTCTGCAAACCCAATAAAAGAGGAATTTTTTGAATTCAATAATTTTTTTCGCTTATAAATATTAAAATAATTTGCTACTAAAGGATTTTCAGTAGAATAATTAAACATCAAGCTGTTAATCCAATTAGATCCCTTAAAATCCTCTGAAAGAGTTTCTAAAATGATTTTTAAAAATTTCTCTTGTATATATTGAGGCACATATTTAAGAAATTTACTAATTTTTAGAAGCTTTTCATAATGAGAATATCCTCCAAAAAGCTCATCAGCGCCATC
>MDTG01385360.1_pt1 | contig 13147 bp, 13 predicted proteins | sample 811421 | NCBI WGS metagenome assembly MDTG01 (sample SAMN05326645, study PRJNA326480) | marine metagenome | isolation source: seawater | place: Pacific Ocean: South East | collected 2011
AATTAGAATTAAAAATGATTCCAGATTTGATTTAGAAATCATAGCATTTGGTATGCATTTACAAAATCAACATGGATCAACAATTAAAGAAATAGAATCAGATAATTATAAAAAAATTGTCAGGGTTCAGGGAATGCCAACAAAAGATTCTAAATTGGAAATATCAAAGGGTTATGCTAATTTAATTAGTTCTTTTAGTATTTTTTGGCATGCAAATAAATATGATTTGGTATTAGCTTTGGGAGATCGTTTTGAAATGAATGCTGCTGTCCAAGCAGGTGTTGTATTTGAGGTTAATTTTGCGCATTTTCACGGAGGGGAAACTTCCTTAGGCTCACTTGACAATATTTACAGAGATCAAATTAGCTTAGCTTCAAAAATTCATTTTACATCTACACATGAATCAACATTGAAGCTTGAGAAGATTTTAAATAAAAAAAAACAAATTTATAATATAGGATCTTTAAGTCTAGATGGAATTGAAAATTTACTATTACCAAAATGGACAGAAGTTTGTAAGGAATTTAAAATACCTAGTAAAAAATTTGTTTTGGTTACTTTTCACCCAGAAACAGTGAAATCTGAAAATAATATTACTTATTTAAAAGAATTAAAAACTTTATTTTTGGAAATGAGTTATAAATTACATCTTGTAATTACTATGCCGAATGCTGACCTATTAGGAAATCTATACAGAAAACTTTTTATTGAACTAAATAGTTTAAACCCCAAAGGAATAAGTTTGATAGATTCTTTTGGAAAGTTGAGATACTTTTCAGCAATGAAAAATTGTGATTTTTTATTAGGTAACTCCTCAAGTGGAATTATTGAAGCCGCAACATTTAAAAAATTTTTTATAAATGTTGGAAACAGGCAAAATGGTAGAGTTAGAAATAAAAATGTTATCGACGTTCCTTTCAATAAATTAAAAATTCTGGATTCTATTAAAAAAATCAGAGGATTGGAATATAAAGGCCCTAATAAATATAAAAAGGATTCATCTTCAGAATTCGCAGTTGAAATAATTATTAATAATTGTTAAAGTAAAAATTATGGAAGATATTTTAAACTTTCCCTTTGACTCAAAATTAATTTTACGAAAAAAAAATAAAATAAAAATAGAATTATTAAACAGAAATAATTTATTAGATTTAAATATTGCAATTTTAGGAGGGTCAACAACTGATGAAATAAAAAACATTTTAGAAATTTTTCTCCTTGCTAAAGGCATAAAACCTAAATTTTATCAATCACAGTATAATAAATTTTATGAAGATTCAGTTTTTGAAAATAAAAAGTTAGAAAAATTTAAACCACAGATTATATACATACATACTTCTAATGCAAATATTAATTATTTTCCAAGTATAAATAATACTGAATCTGAAATAAATGATTTTTTAGATTTAGAGTTTCAAAAATTTAAAAATATTTGGGAAGGATTAAAAAAATATAATTGTAATATTATTCAAAATAACTTTGACTTACCTATTGAGAGATCTTTGGGAAATTTAGATTTTTCTGATTTCCATGGTAAAACGAATTTTATAAATAGATTAAATATAAAATTTGCAAATCATATTTATAATATTTCGAACATTAATATTAATGATATTAATTATCTGTCTTCTAAAATTGGTTTAAACAATTGGTTTGATAAAAGTCTTTGGTATAGAGCTAAATATTGTTTAAGCTTTTCTTCAATTCCATACTTGTGTAATAATTTAGTAGGAATAATATGCGCTATTCTAGGAAAAAATAAAAAATGTCTTGTTTTAGATTTAGATAATACATGCTGGGGAGGAGTTATTGGAGATGATGGTCTAAATGGAATAAAACTTGGTAAAGAAAGTCATATTGGTGAAGCTTATTTAGATTTTCAAAATTATGTTAAACAATTAAAAGAAAGAGGTGTGATTTTAGCTGTTTCGTCAAAAAATAATGATAAAATAGCAAGAGAAGGATTTTCTCACTCTGACAGTGTACTTAAACTAAATGATTTTGCATCATTTAAAGCAAATTGGGAACCCAAATATTTGAATATCAATGAAATTGCTAAAGAAATAAATATTGGTTTAGATAGTGTAGTTTTTTTAGATGATAATCCATCCGAAAGAAGTTTTGTGAAATCTCAATTGTCAAATGTTTCAGTTCCAGAAATAGGTAATGATATTTTGAATTTCACAAGTTATGTTGAAGAAAATAATTTCTTTGAAGTTATCAACCTTTCAAATGACGATATAAAAAGATCAAAATATTACTCAGATAATAATAAAAGATTAAAAGAAGAATTGGTACACGTAAATTATAAAGATTTTTTAAAATCTTTAAATATGAATTCAGAAATTGATTTTTTTAAAAAAGAATATTTAGATAGAATTACTCAGTTAATTAATAAAACAAACCAGTTTAATTTAACAACTAAAAGATATTCAATAAAAGAAGTAGAGTCATTAATCACCGATACTAATTATATTCCTATTTATGGTAAATTATCAGATAAGTTTGGAGATAATGGACTTATCTCAGTTATTATCTCTAAAATTTTGGATGATGTTTGCATTATTGAATGCTGGTTAATGAGTTGTCGAGTTATTAAAAGAGAAATGGAGTACGAAATGTTTAACAAACTAATAAGTATTTGTAATCTAAAAAACATTAAAAAAATTCGCGGAATATTTTATCCAACACCGAAGAATAGTATGGTATCTGATTTATTTTCCGATTTAGGATTTAATCTTATTAATAAAGATAATGACAATACTACAATTTGGGAATTAATGACTAAAAATTACAGAAATATAAAAACACCAATAAAAAAAAATAAATAAAATGGATAAAGAAAAGGTCTTTGAAATAATTAAAGAAATATGTTCTGATATATTTAATATTGATGATATCGGCATTAATTTAAACACAAATTCAACTGACATCGACCAGTGGGATTCACTAAATCATCTTAATTTAATGTCTTCAATAGAGGAGGAGTTCAATATAAAGTTTGATTTTGAAGAAATAGGTTCTTTAAAAAACATTGGAGATATTGTTAGTTTAATTGTAAAAAAGCTATGAATTTGAAATTCCATCACATAGGTATTGCATGTAGTAAAATTGAAAAGTCTATAGAGATTTATAAAAAATTAGGATATTCAAGCTCTAAAATTATTTATGATCCTATTCAAAATGTCAATCTTTGTTTTTTAAAAAATAAAAAATCTCCTATGATTGAATTAGTTGGTTGCGATGATACCAACTCTAACTTGAATAATATTTTAAAAAAAAATGGTACAATTCCATATCATACATGCTATGAAACAAAAAATATTCAAGAACAAATAAATTCACTTATTGAAAAAGGTTTTATTTTAATGATAAAGCCTGTCAAAGCCATTGCCTTTTCGAATAGAAAAATTTGTTTTATGTATAATAGAAATATTGGTATAATTGAATTATTAGAAAATTGATAACATTAGCTTCTTTAAATGATATTGATGAAATAATGATGTTTATACATCATAATTGGAAGAATGATCATATTCTCTCAAAGAATAAAACTTTTTTCAAGTATGAACATCAAAATAAAAATAAATTAAATTTTATAATTGCTAAAGATAATAACAAAATTACAGGTGTATTAGGTTTTATTTCAACTTCAACAATAGATATTAGTAATGTTTTTACAGTAATTTGGAAAGTAGAAGAAAACAATGGGAATCCAGTTTTAGGAATTCAACTTTTAAATTATTTGGAAAAATTAAATGAAGTTAAAAATGTGTTCAGTGTAGGTATAAATAAAAATACTTTACAAATTTTCAAATTTTTAAATATTTATACTAATAAGTTAAATCAATTCGTATTAATTAATGAAAAAATTAAAAAATTCAAAATTGCAACTGTTTCCAAAACTAAATTAAAAACGATAGAACCGAATAAACATTCAGATTATTTAAGTGTGAAAAAAATCTGTAATGAGAATGATTTAGATAGTTTTGATTTTGAGAAATACAAATTTAATCTACCTTACAAAAGTAAAGATTATTTTATAAAAAGATATTTTAATCATCCTATTTATAATTATGATGTTTATGGAGTTTGTGAGGGAAAAAAGATAGTTAGTCTTTACGTAACTAGATTACAACCGTACAATAATTCTAATGTGATAAGAATTGTTGATTTTATTGGAGACGAAAATGCTATGTATTCATTTTCAAAATATATTTCAAAACTAATTGTTAGTGAAGGTTATGAATATGCTGATTTTTATTGTTTTGGTCTTGATGATAAAATTATATTTGACTCAGGATTTGAAATTGTTAAAGCTGATAATGATGATTTAATTATTCCAAATTATTTTCAACCATTTGAAAAAAAAAATGTATCAATTTATTTTTTTGCAAACACAAAAAAATTAGAAAAAATTAACCTTTTTAAAGGAGATGGAGATCAAGATAGACCAAGTTAGTAATTCCGATATTACTGTAGTTATGTACCATTATGTTAGGGATATTAAAAAGTCGTCCTACAACAATATAAAAGGTTTAGAAACTAAGTGTTTTATTGAGCAAATAAAATATTTAAATAAAAATTATAACATAATAAAGATGGAGGAACTAATAGAGAGTATAGAAAATAATCTAAAACTTCCCTCAAAAGCTTTATTATTAACATTTGATGATGGTTATGCTGATCACTTTAATAATGTTTTCCCAGTTCTTAAAGAATATAGCATTCAAGGTAGTTTTTACATTCCTGCCAAAGTAGTAATTGATAATGAAGTTCTGGATGTTAATAAAATACATTTTATCCTCGCTTCTGAAACAAATACAACAAGAATAATAGATGACATTAAAAAATTATTGTGTGACTACAAATCAAAGTTTAATCTTGAAAGTTTTAATTATTATTATAAAAAATTAGCTTTTAAAAATCGTTGGGATAATCCAAATGTAATTTTTATTAAAAGATTATTACAAGTTGAACTTAATGAGGAATTGAGACTATTGATTGTTAATTATTTATTTGAAAAATATGTTGGAGTTAAGGAGTCAGACTTTGCAAAAAAATTATACGTAAACGAGAATCAAATTAAAACTATGTTAAACAGCGGAATGCACATAGGTTGTCATGGTTATAATCATTATTGGTGGAATAAATTGAGTTCAATTGATTTAGAAAAAGAAATTGATCTTTCATTATATTTTTTGAAAAATTTAGGAGTTGATATTTCAAAATGGACATCTGCTTACCCTTATGGTTCTTATAATCAGGATGTTAAAGAATTATTAGAATATAAAAAATGTCGAGTGGCATTTACAACTGACTTAGGTATTGCAAATAATTCTTATGACAACAGACTAACAATGAAAAGATTAGATACTAATGATATTCCCGTTGATTCTAATTCTCCAACTAACAAATGGTTTAAAAAATCTAAATAAATGAATAATAAAGACATATTAATTGATGAAAATTCAACTATACTTGAAGCATTAAAAAGAATTAGTTCTGTAAGAGATATAAGTAGATTAATTCTTTTTGTTTCTTCATCTGATAATAAAATTATTGGATCCGTCACCGATGGAGATATTAGAAGAGCATTGATAAAGGGGTTTAGTTTGGATACAGAAATTAAAGAAATTTGCTTTAAGGATTTTATATTTCGATATGAGTCAGAGGATTATATAGAATTAAATTCATTAACTAAAGGAGAAAATAGTATTAAAATATTACCACTTTTATTTAAAGACAAAACATTAAGTAGAATAATAGATTTAGAAAAATATAAATCTTTATTACCTGTTGAGTGTGTAATAATGTCAGGTGGAAGAGGTAAAAGATTAAGCCCTTTAACAGACTCAATACCTAAACCTATGTTACCTATTTCTGGTAAGCCAATTATTGAACATAATATTGATAAATTAATTTCATATGGAATAAAAAAAATACATATTTCAATTGGATATTTAGGTAGTCAAATTATTGATTATTTTGGAGATGGCTCTAAAAAGGGAATCCAGATTAATTACATCAAAGAAGATAAACCCTTAGGAACAGCAGGATCACTTTCATTAATAAAAAATATAAAAACAGATAATATTATATTAATTAATAGTGATTTATTTACAAATGTTAACTACGAAAGAATGTATTTAAATTTACTAAACAATAATGCTGATATGGTCATAGCATCAAAAGATTATAAAGTTGACATTCCATTTGCAATTTTTGAAAGCGATAATTTTGAAATTAACTCATTTAAAGAGAAACCATCATATACTTTTCCATCAAATGCAGGTATTTATATATTTAAGAAAAAATTAATTTCAATGATACCAAAAAATACTTTTTACGATATTACTGATCTTATGCAAGATGTTATTTTAAAAGAAGGGAAATTAATTCATGATCCAATTGTCGGATATTGGATAGATATTGGTAAAATTGAAGATTATAATAAAGCTAAAGAATTTAGTAAGCAATTTAATTGATGTTAAAAATATTAGTAACTATTTGTGCAAGAGGGGGGTCAAAAGGTATTCCTAAAAAGAATATTAAAAATCTCAATAATAAACCGTTAATTTCTTACACTATCGGACATGCTTTTGATTTTTCAAAATCATATGATTCAATTGATATAGCATTATCGACTGATGATAATGAAATAAAAAAAATTTCTTCAAAATATGGTTTAAAAACTTCTTACACTAGGCCACACGAACTTTCAGGGGATGATGTAGGAAAAATTGTAGTTATAAAAGATTTGCTAAATTATTATGAAAATCTAAATAAAATAAAATATGATATTATATTGGATTTAGATGTTTCCTCGCCTTTAAGAACTCAAGAAAATTTACAATTAGCATTAAAAAAGCTTTTAGATAATAAAAATGCGATTAACTTATTTTCAGTTTCTGAAGCGAGAAGAAACCCCTATTTTAATGTTGTAGAACTTAATGATGAAGGTTATAGTCAGCTTGTTAAAAAAAGTTTTGCAAAAACAAGACAATCTTCACCTGAAGTATTTGATATGAATGCTTCATTTTATTTTTATAAAAGAGTTTTCTTTGAAAAAAATTATAAATCTGCCATAACAAATAAAAGCTTACATTATTTAATGAATCATACATGTTTTGATTTAGATGAACCTCTTGATTTTCAAATTATGGAATTTTTAATTTCAAAGAATAAATTAGAAATTAAAATATGAGAGTTTTGATAGTTGGATTAGGGTCTATTGCAAAAAAACATATCCGTGTTTTAAAAGAAATAAATCCTAAAATAGAGATATATGCATTGAGATCTTCTATTGATTCAAATAAACAAAAAGACGTAATAAATATATATAATTGGAATAATTTAATTAATTATAATTTTTCTTTTGCAATTATTTCAAGTCCCTCCTTTAATCATTTGGATCATTTAATTAAAGTTCAGACTTTGAAAATTCCAATCATGATTGAAAAACCGTTATTTGTTAATTTAAAACAGATTAAAAATTTTCATGATTTAAACCTTACATCAAATTTATGTTATGTAGCATGTAATTATCGTTTTCATCCATTAATTATTTTTCTCAAGAATTTTCTGAAGAATAATTTATTTAAAATAAATGAACTAAACGTTTATTGTGGATCTTTCCTGCCAGATTGGAGAAAGAATAAAGATTATACTAAGGTTTATAGTTCAATAAAAGAAATGGGAGGGGGCGTTCATTTAGATTTAATTCATGAAATTGATTATTTAATATATTTATTTGGATTACCATTTGATTCAAATATTTTAAACAAAAAAGTTTCAAATTTAAATATTGATTCTGTTGATTATTCTAATATTATCTTAGATTATAAAACATTTTGTGCGCAAATAACTCTAAATTATTTTAGAAAAGATTACAAGAGAACCTTAGAAATAGTTTTTGAAAATAAAACTTTACTGATAGACTTTAAATTGTGTAAAATATTTGATTTATCTTCAAATAAAACAATTTATGAAGTAGATAGTTTTTCTATATACGATACATATAAAAGACAAATGAAATATTTTTTAAATTGCATTAAATCTAACCAGATGCCAATGAATTCTATTGAAGAAGCTTCTTCTATTTTAAAATTAATTTTATGAATTTATCTAACAAAATAATTATTGTTACCGGAGGATTGGGTTTATTAGGTAAAGAATTTGTTTCCGATATAAAAAAAAGAGGTGGAATTCCTATTAATCTAGATATTAATAATAAAAATGATTTGCCTAATGGTGTTCTTCATTTGGATATTAATGATGACAATTCAATAAACGATGCCATCAATTCAGTTATGAAAAAATTTGGAAGAATAGATGGCTTAATTAATAATGCATATCCAAGAACAAGTGATTTTGGAAATAAATTAGAATTAACATCCTCAAAATCTTTTTCTAAAAATATTGATATGCAATTAGCCAGAGTTTTTTCAATTTCTAAACCAGTTTTAGAAATTATGAAAAATCAAAAATCAGGATCAATAGTCAACATTGCTTCAATTTATGGAATAGTTGCTGGTGACTTTACAATTTACGAAGGTACTAATATGACATCTCCTGTCGCTTATTCAGCTATTAAAGGTGGATTGATTAGTTTGAGTAGATATTTTTGCTCATATTTTGGAAAATATAATATTAGATCAAACTCAGTATCACCTGGCGGAATTTTTGACAATCAAAATAAAGTATTTATTGAAAATTATGAGAATAAAGTCCCATTAAGAAGAATGGGAAATCCTGATGATATTGCACCAACTGTATCATTTCTTCTTTCTGATGATTCAAAATACTTAAGCGGGCAAAATATTGCAGTTGATGGAGGTTGGACAGCTATTTAAAAAAAATGAAATTAATAAGAGAAAACTTTTTAGCTAAAAAAACTATTTTCATTGATGGATTATGGGGTTGTGGTAAGACAATGATATCATCCATAGTAAGCTCTTTTCCTAAAGTTGAGTTATTATCATACATTCCTGAAATTGAAAGAGTAATAGAATTACACTTTTTAAAAAAAATTTCCGGTGATGCTGCAGAAACTATGATAAGATTACATACAGATGAAAAAATTTATCATCAAATGATGAGTAGAGATGTGAATTTTAGACAGTCCGATTTATCCAGTGTCTTTAATAGCAACCAATTATCTAAGTACTTAAGAAGAGCATTTTCATCTGGTGATGAAAAAATTCCAAAAAAGATTGAATTATATCAGCCAATCTTGAACGTAGCATCTCATCATATGCTTTCAAATAGTTTACCAATTTTTAAAGCACTAGAGGACAGAGTAGTTTTTATTGAGTTAGTTAGGCATCCATTATACATGGTTAAACAAATATTTTTAAATTATGAAAATTTAATTGGTGGTGTAAGAAGTTTTTCTCTGTATGTTTCAAAAGAAAATGAAATTATACCATCATATGCTCATGAATGGAAAGATTTGTATTTAAAATCTAATTCAATGGATAAAGCCATTTATTATTTAAATTATTTCATTAATAAAACTAAAAGAAGTAAAGAAAATATTTTAAAAGATTACAATGATCAAATTTTAACAATACCATTTGAAAAATTTGTTATTAGTCCTGGTAGTTATTTGAACAGTATGGAAAAATTAGTTGGGAAAACTGTCAATTCCTCAGTAAAAAAAATGTTAAAACAACAAAATGTTCCAAGAAAAAAAATTTCTGAAGGCATAGATTTAGAAATTTATAAAAGGTGTGGATGGGAGCCTTCTAAAAAAGGGTTGTCAGAAAAAGAAGAGTTAGAACTCCGAAGAAATTATGTAAAGAAAATTGCGTCAAAATCTGCTTTAATGGTTATGGATAATCTTTGTAAAGATTACGAAAAAGCATACATGAGGGATATGTTTAATAAATAAATAAATTATAATAGAATGATTAATAATTATGAAACTAAATATTTTAATTCAATTCAAAATGGATTAGAAGAAACTTTTTATGAGTTTAATGAAAAAAAAATATGTAAAGAAGATTTTTTTAATCAATTGATTTCCTTAACAAATAAAACAAAGAAAATTAAAGGTAGATTTTTTTTCATTGGAAATGGAGCAAGTGCAGCTTTTTCAAATCACATGGCTTTAGATTGGTCTAAAAATGGAGATGTAAATTCATTTTCATTAAGTGACAGTGCTTTAATGACTGCATTGTCTAATGATTATAGTTATGATGACGCTTTTGTTGAGTTTCTTCGTATTAGAGGAGTTAATAAAAATGATATCATTATTACTGTGAGTAGCAGCGGAAACAGTAATAACATTGTTAAAGTATTAAATTATTGTAAAGCTGCTAAAATAACAACAGTTGGTTTTAGTGGTTTAAAAGATGATAATAAGACAAGATCTTTAGCAAATTTTTCCCTATATGTTCCGAAAAAAACATATGGAATTGTAGAATGTATCCACCAAGTTTTTTTACATTTATGGTTAGATAAATCTATGAATATTTACGAGTGGAAAAGAGAAGATTTTCAAAACATGAATTCTAAAGAATTTAAATTATAAATATGATTAAAGTTGGAATTGCAGGTTTTGGTAAAATTGGACAAATAAGAGCCAATGAGTTAGAGAAAAATGAAAATTCTAAAGTTGTTGCCATATTTGATGTTATCAAACCAGATAAACTAGATAATAATATTAAAATTGTTGAATCTTTTGAAGAGCTTCTAAATCAAGATATTGATGCTGTATTTATTTGTGCATTTAATAATGTTCTTGCTGATTTTACTTCTCAAGCTTTAAAAGCCGGTAAACATGTTTTTTGTGAAAAGCCACCAGCAAAAACAACTGAGGAATTAAAATCAGTTATTGAAATAGAAAACAATTCAAATTTGATACTTAAATATGGTTTTAACCACAGGTATCATTACTCGGTTCAAGAAGCTAAAAAGATCATTGATTCTGGAAGCATGGGTAAATTATTATGGTTAAGGGGTGTGTATGGAAAAGCTGGAAGTATTGATTATGATAAAAATTGGAGGAATTACAGCAAATATTCAGGCGGTGGAATTCTGATAGATCAAGGTATTCATATGTTAGATCTTATGAGATATTTTTCTAATCAAAATTTCATACATGTTAATAGTTTTGTTACTACGTCATATTGGGATATTGATTCAGAAGATAATGCTTTTGCAATAATGCAGTCAAAAAATAAAGTAACTGCTATGTTACATTCAAGTGCCACCCAGTGGAAACATAAATTTTTACTAGAAATGTGCTTCGAAGAGGGTTATATTAACCTTGATGGTATTCTTTCAGGCACAAGAAGTTATGCTCCTGAAAAACTCGTTATTGGAAGAAGAGAATTTGAAGATATTACATTTGCAATGGGAAAGCCTAAAGAAAATACTACTTGGTTTGAAAATGATGATTCTTGGAAACTTGAGGTGGAGGAATTTATTACTGCTATTTTAGATGGTAGTAAAATAGAACACGGAACAAGTACAGACGCATTTGAAACATTAAATTTGGTAGAGAGAATATATGAAAATTCAGGATTTTACAATGATAAATAATTTAGTTGTTGGAGTAACAACAGTTGCATTTTCTAAAAATGAAACATTGATAGCTCAATTGCAGGATAAAGGTTTTAAAAAAGTTCTTACAAATGTAAATGGAAAAAGATTTGCCAAAAGTGAATTAATTTCAATTCTTTCTAAATGTGATGTTGCTATTGTTGGGCTTGATGAAATAGATAAATCAGTTTTATCCCAAACTACTAAACTCAAAGCAATTTCTAAATATGGTGTTGGACTTAATAATATTAATTTTGAAGATTGTAAAAAATATAGTGTTGATGTTTTGCATACTCAGGGGGTAAATAAAAGGTCGGTTTCTGAAATGACATTAGGCTTTATGTTAGGCTTGGCTCGTAACCTATTTCTAACCTCCAATTTACTTAAAAATGGGACTTGGAAAAAAGATGGAGGAATGCAGCTTAGTGGTAAAAAAATAGGGATAATTGGAGTCGGAAATATTGGAAAAGATTTAATATCGCTTTTAAAGCCTTTTAATTGTGAAATATTAGTTAATGATATAGTTCATCAAAAAAAATATTACGAAGAAAATAAACTCTTAGAAGTATCAAAAGAATTTATTTTTAAAAATGCTGATTTTATCACAGTTCATGTTCCTCTTGACAAGACTACTAAAAATATAATAAATAAGAAATCTTTGTCAATTATGAAACCTAGCTCTTTTGTAATCAATACAGCAAGAGCTGGTATTATTAATCAAGAAGATTTAAAATGGGCATTACAAAATGAAATAATCGCTGGTGCTGCAATTGATGTTTATGATAACGAACCTCCTTTAGATAATGATCTTTTATTACTTCCTAATTTAATAAACACTCCACACATAGGCGGTAATTCAAAAGAGGCTGTTAAGGATATGGGTGTTAGTGCAATAAATAATATTTTAAATTGGATAAATAAATTAAAATAATATGAGTTTAAGTCTAAACTTTTCTGGAAAAAAAATTTTAGTTACCGGAGGAACAAGAGGAATTGGAAAAAAAATTGCAACTCAATTTTTGGTTAACGGCGGAGATGTTACTATTACAGGCACTAAATTTATTGATGATTCGAAATTAAAAAAAGACTGGGGATTTGAAAATATCAATTTTAAAAGAGTTGATTTTTTACAAAATGAATCTGTAAGCAAATTCATAGATTGGATCAATAATCAAAAAAAAATAGATATACTAGTAAATAATGCTGGAATTAATAAAGTAGATTTAAATGTAGATTCTAAAACCTCTGATTTTAATAATTTAATTGATGTTAATTTAAAAGGACCTTATTTGGTTTGTCGAGAGGTAAGCTCTTTAATGAAAAAAAATAGATATGGAAGAATTGTCAATATTAGTTCTATTTGGGGATCTATTACTAGATCTGGCAGGTCTTTGTATTCAACTTCAAAATTCGGTTTAGTTGGATTAACTAAAACTTTAGCTGTTGAATTAGCTGCCCACGGAATTTTAGTAAATGCAGTTGCCCCGGGATTTACTATGACCGAACTAACAAAAAAAACAAATTCAAAAAAAGAAATAGAAGATTTGAAAAATATTATACCAATTAAGAGATTAGCAGAGCCAATAGAAATAGCTAG
>MDTG01135969.1_pt1 | contig 13146 bp, 9 predicted proteins | sample 811421 | NCBI WGS metagenome assembly MDTG01 (sample SAMN05326645, study PRJNA326480) | marine metagenome | isolation source: seawater | place: Pacific Ocean: South East | collected 2011
AGCGTGCCAGTGGTAGTAACCGCCGGGGTCGACATGCCCACCACAAACATCTAGGGCAGGCATATGGCCGGTATCTTGAATGCTGGGTGCATCGGCAAAAATAGGCACGCCATCTAACGCTACCCCCACTTTAGCAACCGTATCTAAATAAGACGGTGAGTCTGCTTTTTTAGGCGAGGTGGGAATTAGCATGGTCATGGTTACGGTGTCATCTAAGGCCACGTTAATACAGGTGTTGTCATCTTCGGGTGCCGTTAGCAGGGTATCTACCACATGCACAGTGCCGTCATCGTCATAAAAGTGATAGCCCAACTCATCTAGCATTTTAAGGAATGAGGCATTTATTCGATAAGTACCCGCATTTTCACCCGTCCATCCCCAAACGCCACCTTCTTCATCTAATGTTTTTGGGCAAAAGGGGCCGATATCTAACTCGTCAGGCATATGCTTAACGGTGATTTTCATACAAGTGCTGTCGGTGCCATCTTCTAGGGTGCAGTCAACGGTTGTGACTGGCTCTATTAATGACGCGTTCTTAAACATGTCAGCATTTTCGAAATATTTTTGTTCGAGTTGCGGCTCGGCCTTTGTTTTTTCTTGGGTATTTGGGGTTGGCTCGGGCTGTCCGCCATTACAGCCCACTAGCACAAAAGCGACAGCAAAGGGCACACATTTAAGTGAGTTATGCATTCATCGGTATCCTTGTAAAAATGAAAATAGTTTGCAGTACTGCTTACAGCGTAGCGCATATTTATGTTCATTAAATCACAATTCTTTACACAAGCTGGTACGTTAACCCTGCCTTAACCCCCGCTGTGACATCCTGTATGCATGGTAGGCAATAATCGAATTACAATGATCGGGTTAGGTAAAATTTCATTTACGCCATTGGTGGTAATAGTGCTGACGGGCTTAAGCGCGTGTGCCAGTCATGACACCGCTTCGCTTAGCGAGTCGGCCTCTGTAATGACAGGTGAAGCAGTAATATGGCAAGCGCAATCAGAAAGCGCTTCAACGGCTACAGCGTTAACCGACTTAGTGTCGGTAGAAGGACTGCAAGGCTATATTGATGAAGCGCTTGAAAATAATGCAAGCTTGCAGCAGACGCTTATTACCTTAAGAAAAGCGCAGGTGGCAATCAAGTCGGCTGATGCGGCAGATAACCTTAATGTAGATGCCAGCTTTTCAGGCACTAAAACAGAAAATAGTGAAGCAAACTACACATCAGGGGTAACCGTAAGTTGGGAAGTAGACTTATGGCAAAAAATTAGCGACAGCGTCACTGCCGCAAGTTTTGATGCTGCCAGTGCTCGTTCGGCATATCAGTCTTCTCGTTATGCGCTTGTAGCCAGTGTTATTCGTAGTTACTTAGACATTATCACGCAGAAACAATTGCTGGCTATTGAGCAGGAACGCTTGCGCGTTTATGAAAATAGCGAAAGTATCATCCTTAAGCGCTACCGCACTGGGCTTGGCTCTCTTGATGATTTAGACAACGCGAAAACCAGTAGCGCTAATACCCGCGCCTCTATTGCCTTGTATGAAAATACGATCAGTGCTGCTAAGCGTACGCTAGCGGTATTGCTAGGTCGCCAAGACCAAACATTGTCAGATTTTCCTTCTGTTACTGAGTTTCCAGACGTGCTTCAGCCATTACTTGCTTTACCCGAGCAAGACTTGGCCAGACGCCCCGATTTACAAGCAGCTTACTACGCCATAAAAGCCAGTGAAGCGAATGTGAAAGTGGCTTATAAAGCCTTACTGCCCAGCATTAATTTATCAGCTGGCCTTACCGATAATGGCACTACGCCTTCTCAATCGTTATTTACCAACCCATTGTGGAATTTACTGGGGCAGGTAACCGCGCCTCTATTTCAAGGCGGTGCTTTACGTGCGCAAATCGATGATGCTGAATTAACCTCGTTGAATAGCTGGTGGCAATATCGCGAAACATTACTTAACGCGGTGCAAGAAGTGCAAGATGCGTTAGACAATGAAAAGGCGTTTACTCAGCGTCAGTATTACACCGACATTGCTTACCGTAATGCATTAAATAGCGCCGAAACTTTTTCGGGGCAATACCGCCAAGGCTTGGTAGACATTTTAGATTTACTGTCAGTTTACGACACCACCTTTAATTTGCAGGCGCAGCGCGTCGAGCTTCAATATTCTCAACTAAGTAATCGTATCGACTTGGGCCTTGCGCTAGGCCTTGGAGTGTCACAATGAACAAGAAAAAAATTATCGTAACTTTGGCCGCAGCAATATCTATTATTCTGGTTGTGCTGTATGTAATGAGTCAAATGGGTGGCCGTGCAGGCATGGGGGCAGGGCCGAAAGGCGGAAAAGGTCCAAGAAACGCTAGTCATGAAAATGCAATGGTGCAGGTTGCAGATAAAAATAAAGGCAACCAAGCTGTTGCTCCAGACACAGCGTCTCAAATGCGCACCCCTCGCCAAGAACCAAGCGCACTAAAAGGCGAGGGGGCAGGCGGCGAACGCCAAGGCAACCGAAGCGCTAAATCGGGGGCGCCAACAGACGATGATAGCATAGATATTGCAGAAGTGGGGGTGGTAAAGGTATTTCCTGCCACCTACAACGCAACAGTTAAAGGATATGGGCAAGCAAGTGCAACCCACGTACTTACGTTATCAGCACAGGTAAGTGGACAAATCACATCATTGTCTCCTCGCTTTGAAACCGGCGCACTGTTAAATAAAGGAGAGGTAATGGCTTTTGTTGATGAAACCGATTATCAACAAGCGTTAGCCGCTGCAGAAGCAACTTACGAAGCCGCCTACGTTGCACTTGAAGAAGAGCGCCTTCAAGGTGTGCAAGCACAAGACGAGTGGACTCGCTCAGGATTAACTGGTGAACCCGAATCGGCTTTGGTACTTAGAGCGCCGCAATTGAAGTCTGCACAAGCTGCGCTTCGGGAAGCTGAGCAAAATGTATTAGCGGCTAAACGTGACTTAGCGTTTTCAAAAATTAGTACGCCATTTAATGCGTTGGTCGTCGGTAGAAGTGTTCAGCCTGGTAGCTACGTTCAAGTGGGCACCGAAATAGCAAATTTATACTCTGCTGATTTGGCAGAAATTTCTATTCCATTATCGCCTAGCCAGTGGGCACAATTACCAGATATCACAACGGGTGAAGCGCCTGGTTGGAAAGTAACGCTAACCGACACAATGGGAGAGAACCATTGGTCGGCTACAATTGAAAGGGTAGAGCTTCATCAAGATGAAGAAACTCGCCAGCGTAGAGCTGTTGCGGTAGTAGAGCGACCATTAACCCTAAATCATCCTCTGTATTTTGGTACTTTTTTAGTCGCTGAAATTGAAGGGCGAGCTATTGAAAATGTATGGAAGGTACCGTCATCTGCAATCTCGCAAAAACAAGAGGTATGGTTTGTCGACGCACAAACTAATCTCCTTAAAAAGTTTACGCCTGAGGTGTATTTTGAATACGAAGGGTTTGCTTATATTGCGCCAATTAACGAAATAAAACAGGCTCTAATTGTTGCCAGACCATTAAATAACTATCTTATTAACACCCGCGTTAAGCCCGTGATTGAAGGTGCTGGTAATGAATAGTCACAAGGGGATAATCGCGTGGTTTGCACAAAACTCAGTAGCAGCAAACCTTTTGATGGTGGGTCTAATAATCTTAGGCATGGTGTCATACAGTGACATTAGAAAAGAAGCTTTTCCAAGCATGGATCCTCGATTTGTCACTATTTCTATGGTTTATGATAGCGGAGACGCCGAGCAGGCCGAAGAAGGTATTGCGATTAAAATAGAGAACGCGTTAGAAACCGTTCCGGGTATCAAGCGCATTACGTCAACGTCTAATTCATCGGGGGCAAATGTACGGGTCGAAAAAGAAACCGATTACGACTTGGATGTATTGTTTGATGACATTAAGAATGAAGTCGACAGTATTTCTAATTTACCTTCTGATGCTGAAAACGCCATTATCGACAAGGCTACCCGAGATGAACATGTACTTTGGGTACAATTATATGGTGATGCGAGTCATGCTGAGTTGCAATATTTAGGTGAGCAATTAGAGCGTGATCTGCTTGCTCAAGATGATATTAGAGATGTTGATTCCGCTAGCTTCATCGACCCTATGATGTCGATAGAAATTGACGAAGCGAAACTGCAAGCGTACGGCTTAACCATGTCTGACGTTGCAGACCGTATTAATGAAGAGTCTAGTACAGCGCTTACTACAAGCTTACGCAATGAACAAAAAGTCATTCGATTAAAGGCATCAGAGCAGGCTTATTACGCCGCTGATTTTGCTAAAATCCCCTTAGTTACTAGTGATGATGGTACTGTATTAACTGTAGGCGATATTGCCGAAGTTACCGATATTTTTGCCGACGATAGTTACTCTTTAGCAAGATATAACGGTCAAAATGGTTACGGTTTACAGATATTAATGGACAAGTACGGTGATGTCACCGATATGGTTGCTCAGGCTCATGCTGTGGTTGATGATTGGCACGAGAGAGGGTTATTACCTGAGGGCGTTGAACTTGAAACTTGGTATGACAGAAGCACCCTAATTACCGAGCGTTTAGATTTGCTAACCAGCAATGCCTTAATGGGGATAGTGCTAGTTTTTATCACCTTAGCCATATTTTTAAATTTGCGCGTGGCATTTTGGGTTGCTGCAGGTTTACCGTTTATATTCTTCGGCGCCTTATATTTCATGACCGATTCTTACACGGGCATGACCCTTAATGAAATGACTACTTTTGGTTTCATTATGGCGTTAGGCATTGTCGTTGATGACGCGGTGGTCGTGGGTGAAAGTGTTTATTCCACACGACAGCGCTATGGAGATACACTGGCCAACACTATTGAAGGTACCAGAAAGGTGGCCGTTCCGACAATATTCGGTGTGTTAACCACTGTTGCAACTTTCTTTGCGTTGTCTAATGTATCGGGAGGCCTTGGCACTCTTTATTCTCAGTTCGGCACTATTGTTACCCTTTGCCTTTTGTTGTCTGTAGTAGAGTCTAAGTTAATTCTACCATCTCACTTAGCGCATTTACCCACCAAAAAAACCACCAAAAGCGGTATTGCTGGACTGTGGGGTAAAGTGCAAGGTGGCGCTGACAAGGGTTTAAACTGGTTCAACAAAAAGCTTTACCAACCGGCACTAAGCGCCACAATTACATATCGTTATGCTGCTGTTTTGCTCTTTATTGCACTGTTCATATTGGTGATGAGTCTACCGCTAACCGGTGCGGTAAGAGTGGGCTTTTTCCCTAGTATGCAGGGCGATACTGTATCAGCGAATTTGTCTCTTTATAGTGATGCTAGTTTTGGTCAAACCGAACAAAATTTACTACGTCTGGAACGCGCTGCCATTGAAGCAGATAAACAATTGGTAGAAGAAAAAGGTGCAGATGAAAGTGGTATGAAAAGCCTGCAGGTGACAGCTAGCGGCGATCAAAGTGGCACTATTACCATTTCGCTGGCTGAAGAGCAGCCTTATACCTTGGATGAACTAGCTGCACGCTGGACCGCCCTAAGCGGAAACTTAGAAGCGGTCAAAAAGCTAAAAATTCAGGCGAGAAGGGAATTAGTTGATGCGTTTAACGTAGAGCTTAAAAGTATCGACGACGCTACGTTAACGGCTGCAAATTTAGCATTTCAAGAAGCTTTAAATAACATTGATGGTGTGTTTGGTGTAGAAAGCTCGCTAACGCCAGGTGAAGCCATGATGCGCTTTGAGTTGACGCCTGAAGGACGAGCTATGGGCATGGACACCCAAAGCTTATCACAGCAGCTGTTAAAAGCCTTTGGTGGTGAAATAGTACAGCGTTACCTGCGTAATAAAAATGAAGTGAAAGTCCGCGTACGTTACCCAGAGGAAGACAGAAGAGACCCATCTGATGTAATGAATACGCGGGTGCGTTTAGAAAATGGGACGGTAGTGCCTTTAAGTGTTATTGCCACCATGACGCCCGATGTTCAGCAAAAGCAGGTAGTGCGTATTGACGGGCTTCGTGCGCTTACTATTAGCGCCTCAGTAGATAGTGATGTAATAACCGCCACTGAACTGGTGAACTATTTAAATGAAAGCTTCGTGCCCACTATATCTCGTCAGTATCAAGACTTGTCACTGCATTTTGCTGGTGAAGCAGAACAGCAAGAAGAAACACAAAGCTCAATGGAAGGTGTATTTGTATTAGCGTTAATTTCTATTTACGCGCTGCTTGCTATACCGCTTAAGTCATACATTCAGCCATTGATTATCATGACCGCAATACCATTTGGGATTGTGGGGGCTGTTTTGGGCCACTGGAGCAACGGACTAATGCTTAGCATATTGTCACTTAATGGTATTTTAGCGCTAAGTGGCGTAGTGGTTAACGATAGTTTGCTGTTGGTATCTCGATATAATGCATTGAAAGAAGCTGGCATGCGGGTGCAAGAGGCGGTAGTGGAAGCTTGTTCTAGCCGTCTTCGGGCTGTCTTGCTTACGTCTATAACCACTTTCCTAGGGCTATACCCTATACTGGGTGAAACCTCTATTCAGGCGCAATTCTTAATTCCCGCAGCAGCGTCATTAGGTTATGGTATTTTGTTTGCGACTGCCATTACATTAGTGCTAATTCCTGCATTACTATTAATTTATGAAGATGTAGCGCAACTGGGTAAAAAAACCAAAGATGCTGCCATACAAGTGGCGGGATAACATAAGGTGGAAGCGATGATTCGGGTCTTGTTAGTGGAAGATGATATTGGATTAGCCGGCAATGTTCTCGACTACTTAGAATTAGAAGATATGCAATGCGACCATGCCAGTAACGGCGTGGCGGCACTGCAGTTTATAAATCAGCATCAATATGATGTACTCGTGCTTGATATCAATTTACCTCGTTTAGATGGCTTTAGCGTATGTGAACGCATGCGTAATGAAGGTAATGATACACCTGTTATTATGCTTACCGCCCGTGACCAACTAGAAGACAAGCTCACCGGATTTCAAAAAGGGGCTGACGACTACTTAATTAAACCTTTTGCGATGGCGGAATTAGTCGCACGGGTAACCGCGTTATCGGGGCGCCGTTCTGCACAAGTGAATCAGGTGGTGATGGGTAACGTCACCTTAAAAATCAATGGCCAACAAGCGCTAGCGGGAAGCAACGACATTAAACTCAGTCCTATTACTTATGCGTTACTTAAAAAGCTAATGCAGGCCAAAGGGGATGTAGTGAGTCGCGAGCGTCTTATTGAAGCGGCTTGGAAAGACAGTGTGCCAGAAAGCAATGTGTTAAAGGTGCATATGCATCATCTGCGCAAAGGCTTAGAGCAAGCTAATGCCTCTATTTCAGTATTAAGTAAGCCGAATAATGGCTTCTATCTAGCCGAGGATGCAGGTCATGGTTAAAGGCTTGCATTTAAGCTTACGACGGTATGTTTTATGGACATTGCTGGCGGTAGGTAGTGTGCTCATTACTCTATTTTCAATTTTTTCTGCCGACCGTTTTTTTGAAGGCATGGATGGCATGATGCGCGTCACGATGACCCGAGTGGCAGCCAATTCTGATATTTCTGAAGACTCTCCCGAAAGTGTATTGAATTTCTACATTAGCGCTACGTTTGAGCAGCAGCCTGAAGAAATCAAAAAAGCATTCTTAGGCAAAAAGCTGGTTCCCTATGAACTACAAAAAAACCTAGAAAGAGACTGGTTTTTCACTCGTCCTAACGCGGCGCGTTTTCTGGTAATGGTTCCCCTTGAAAACGGGCAGGTTCGCTATGTATCACAAGTATTCGGCGCGCCTAAAGGCGAAAGGCGTAGGCCTATTTGGTTAAGCCATGAATTAGTGACTATTATTATTGGGCTAACGGCACTGGGTGTTTTCGCCGTTATTCTGCTCTTGATTATGCGAAGCGTAACCAAGCCCGTTGAAATGCTTCAGCAGTGGGCCGCTGGGTTAGATGAAAAACAACTGGATGCCCCCATTCCTAGGTTTAGATACCAAGAACTTAATGTGTTAGCTTCCCTTATTCACAATAGCTTGCAAAGTGTTAAGCAAACCCTAGAGCGTGAACGTACCTTTGTAAATCATGCAAGTCATGAACTTCGCACCCCTATAGCAGTCATTAGAAGCAGTACCGAGCTATTACAGCGGGTGTTAATTAAGGAACAGCAGCGAGAGCAACAACAGCTTGAAAAAGCCCCGTCAGGCATGAAAAGCAGCATAGGCACGAACGCCCTAGTACGCATTGATAATGCATCTAAAACCATGACTGATTTAACTGAAACCCTTCTGTGGCTAGCCCGTGATAACGATCAAACCTTGCCCTATCATAACGTAGAGGTGTCTAAGATGGTGGGGCAGCTTTGTGATGATTTAGGGTACTTATTAAGAGGCAAAAGCGTTCAAGTTGAACTACATATTCCTAAAACCGAGATGTATCTTCCAGAAACCGCATGCAGAATTATTATCGGCAATGTTATTCGAAACGCTTTCCAGCACACGGATTGTGGTTTGGTAAAAATTGAACTCGATGGCAATACGTTAACGGTGGAAAACCATGAAGTGCTAAGCCGCTTTAGCGAAGAGGGGAAGAAGACGGCGGGTGAGGGCGATTATACTCCTTCACTAGATGATACTGGCTATGGACTTGGGTTGAAGTTGATCAGTAAATTAACCGATAAACTTAAGTGGGAATTTGAAGCTGGTGCAGTAACCAATGGTTACCATGTTAGGCTAGAGCTTCACGAACCGGCTAATCTAGCCAAGTAGAGAAAAAACGAAAAAATAAGCGGCTTTTAGCCGCTTATTTGTTTTATTTAGCTAACGTCACCCATGAAGTGAAACGCAGGCTGATTACATCCACTCTTTACTGCGATTACGCTTTTTCGGCATATAAGTCAGAAGTACGCCTAATAAAATACCTGCGCCGGCAACAATACCGCCACGGGTGAACCAGGTGACCAGTTCATCTTTATCTGCACTTTCTACTTGAGCACTTAAGCGTTTAATATCGTTGCTTTGTTGTTCAGTATCCGTTGTGAGTTGCGTAATTTGCTGGCGCGCATCATTAAGCTGCTGGCGCAGGTTCGCATTCTCGCGTTGGGTAGTTTGTAAGCTGGTTTGGCTTTGTGCTAACTGCTCACTTAACATAGGTAGTTTCTCAGCTTGTGACATCTCTGTAGTCACATACTTTGATTCAACCCACCCTTTTCGGCCTTCATCATCGGTCACTTGCGTGAACTCTGCATCAGCATCACGGTCTAGCACAGTAATCGGTGTGCCTGCCTCTACAGACCCTAGAATACGGTAGTTTCGGCCTGGGCCCGTGTGTAAAAAGATAAATAAATCATCGCGAATATAGTGCGACGACGACGCTTCTAGCGTATCGCTCTCTTGAAGAGCCAGCGCTTGGCAAGAGCATGCAAAAAGGGCAACTGCTAACCACTTTCGAATCATAGGTAGTCCAAATACTCGTCTAAAACATGGAGATGGTATTGGTTGACCGCGATAAAGGCAAGTTTGTTCCACTTTTGTCTACTGGTTAATTTCATCGCAACCAGTTAACAGTGTCATTGCGAATTAGTTTGGACACAGGTAAGGTTGCATCATTATCACGTGTGCCACTGTGCAAATATGTCTGAAATTGAACTAAAATTTGTTACTCAAGATGGTGCGCATCAAGCATTTAAAGACCGCGTACTTCCTCTTTTTAAAAAAAATAATATTACCCTCATTTCCCACACCGAACTTCGGCTTGAAAACGATTATTACGATACGGTAAATCACGATTTTCAAGAAAGTAAGATGGGTTTTCGCGTACGCGGCAATAATGGCAGCTACGAGCAAACCTTAAAAACCAATGGGAAAGTCAGTGGTGGGTTACATCAACGTGCAGAATACAACATTGACCTTGATGCACCTGAACCCGACCTAACCCTGTTTGATACTTCAGTGTGGCCTTCTAGCTGGAATATTCCCAGCATGAACAGCAAATTGGAAAAGCAATTTAGTACCCACTTTACTCGCCATGCTTATATTGTAGAGGTAGAGAAGAGTCGCGTAGAGGTAGTACTCGATTGCGGTGAGGCGGCTACCGATAAAGCCAGCTCGCCCATTAACGAGATTGAACTAGAACTGCAAAGTGGTGACCTAGACAGCCTCTTTATATTGGCAACGCACATTAATAGTTGTATGGATGTCAGGCTAAGCGACGTGTCTAAAGCGGCGCAAGGGTATCAGCTACTGCATGGCTTTAACGCCAAGGTAAAGCCCTTGCCAGACTTTTTGCCGCTAAATCCAAAATCGTCTACCGAGGACGCCTTTTCAAGTGCGCTTCAATTGGCTTTAGCCCATTGGCAGCATCATGAGCATGTGTTTATTGAAAGTGGCTCTATTAAAACCCTAGCTGAAGTGGCCAAGAGCGTACGCTTGCTGTTGCAAAGCGTGTCTTTGTATTTACCCGTACTACAATGCCCAGAAATGCTTGCGTTGCATAAAAAACTTATTGCTTACGCACAGCAATGGGCCTGGCAAGATGACCTGCAAAGCTTACGGTATTTATTATCTAAAAAGAGCCTGTTTCACAAAACCCTAAGCAAACATCCAGCTATTGTCAGTTATTTGCAGGGGCGTAAAGCAGGGCTGCTGCATGCACATGACCCCGCCAGTTTATTTTTCGACAGCATGGCGACCGATATTAAGTTGCAAGCTATCGACTTAATTAACGCAAAACCATGGCGCAGAGAAGCCACAGGGTACGATTTGCTGGTTTTAGATCATGCCAAAGGGTGGTTATCTCAGGGGTGGCAAACGGTGCAGCAAAGTATGCCAGCCAATAAAGCCATGGGCCCCGCCAACTACACCTTAGTAGAAGTAGTACTTCGACAAACCTTGTGGAGCGGTTTTCTGCTTGGGGATTTGTTTTTAGAAGAGCGGGGTAACTTTAGAGCGCCTTGGTTAGATTTGTTAACCGGTATAGAGGAGCTTAATGCGTTACTTATGCTTCGCCAAGCAGTACAAGACTCCGAATTAGAAACACAAGATGAACTGAGTAAGTGGACAAGCAGCAAGCTGACCGTGCTCGTAAAAGTGATGGAGCGAACCCGTGCTGTGGCGTTAGAACGAGATATTTACTGGTAATGATACTAGGTAAATCGCGAACAAGGATGTAGTAAGGTGAAAGCAGATATGGTGTATGACTACGCCCTTTATGCGGCGCTGTTTTTCTATTTTATTGTGGTCGCAAGATTTGTGTATTATCGCCACCGCATATTTCAAAGCCACTGGCTAGCGGCGGCTATTCTGAGCTGGCCCATTTTTATGTTAGATGAATGGATGCGGTTGTGGCAGTTAACCCAACTGGCGCCCCTCTATGGACTGTCAGACGTCTTTGCGGTGCTACTAATGACATGTAGCTATAGAATGGTAAAGCCCATGCTATTGGCTCACCCGTCTAAACGTTCTCGATTGTGGGTGCCTTTTTGGGTAATGGCCGTGCTGCAATTAACTATTTTGCTTATCCCCACCGAAGACAAGCTACTTTGGCTAGAAGCCTCCCCAAGTGGCGAGCCATTAATGTTATGGCCAGCTTACTTAGCCTCGTTAATGACGGGGTTCTGCGTGTTGCTCATTGGTATTCTCATCACTGAACACATTCAAATGTATCATAGGCATTTACCCGAACAGGCGGTTGACGTTCAAGAGTTTCGCGTACCAAGACTTGCCAGCGTTATGGCAAATACGGTTGTTGTGGCGTTTGCCAGTATTTTGCTGGTGACTGCTGCCACTTTTGGCTTTTTTACAGTGCCTTTTTGGGAAAGCCTGCATCATACGGCCCTCGGCGTTTCTCTGCTTGTGGTGCTATTCAGCCTTACTTTTCCTAGGGTTACGTCACCGTCGCCTTTAGATTACGAGCGGCTGGATGAGGGCGCGGTAAAGCCAGCAGAAGTGCGAGCGGTCATTGGTCAAGCCAAGCGCACCATGATTGATGGTAAAAACTACAAGAAGCTTGGGCTAACATTGAAAGACTTTAGCGATGAGGCAGGAGTCGATCCCACCACATTGGCGATTGCCTTGCACTTAGAGCTTAAGAAAAACTTTCGCGGCTTTGTGTATCAGTACCGGCTGGACTACGCCAAAAATGTACTGCTGCGCAGTGATGCCGAAATAGCGAAAGTTGCAAAACGCTTAGGTCTTAATTCTGAAAAGTTTTTAGGCGATGTGTTAGTGAAATACCTACGCAATAACCAAGAACCACACTAGCTCAGTAGTCTTTATCTATTTAATCTACAAAGCCATACTAGCTAAACGCGTTATAAAGCACCTGCTGGGTAAAGGTTTTACGCAAGTAGAACCCACGAGGGCGAGTTTTAATTCGTTCGCCCTGCGGCCCCAAGGCATCTGTTAATACCTTGCCGCTGGCAGCCTTAGGGCGAAGGTGCAACGCCTCGCCTTGTCGAGAAGTGATTGATTCTACATGCCCTGTCAGTATTTGCTCTGTAAGCTCTTCCCAGTCTTGTTTTAACATCGCATCTTCTAGTGCACTCGGCTGCCAATAAAACGCACTGGCGACTCTGCGCTGCGCCAATGGAATGCGCCTGTCTCCCTCGATAGGTAACCACAGTACTTGTTGAATTTTGTTGCGTACGTTGCTTGTTTCCCACGTTAACCCTGGCTGCATCAACAAGGGGGCATAGCAAACATAGGTGGTTTCAAGGGGCATAAAATTGGCATCGATGGGAATAGTTTTAAGTTCAATACCCAGTTCTGGGAAGTCTTGCTGAGGTTTAGATCCGGCACTGGCCCCTAACCAACGCTCAATCAACATGCCTGGCCAGCCTTTATGACGCTGTAAATTTTCTGGTATGGCAACGTCAGCCATATGGGCTAATTCCCCCAAGGTTAAGCCCGCAATGGCGTCACAGCGCGCTAATAACGTGGTTGAATTTTCAGGTGGAGACTCGGGTGGACGCATAGTTCAGCTCAGTAATTTTCTTTAAGGAAAGCATGAATTTCGATTAATGCTTTGAATGGGGTATATATTATGGAAGAATGCAGAGATATAAAAGTATAGTGTGCCCGGGAGTCTATGTGATAGATGCCGATGGATTCCGTGCGAATGTGGGCATAGTGATTTGCAA
>MDTG01194758.1_pt1 | contig 13146 bp, 15 predicted proteins | sample 811421 | NCBI WGS metagenome assembly MDTG01 (sample SAMN05326645, study PRJNA326480) | marine metagenome | isolation source: seawater | place: Pacific Ocean: South East | collected 2011
GCAACGTCCTACTCTTCCGTGTCTTAAGACAAAGTACCATCGGCGCAGAAAGGCTTGACTTCCGAGTTCGGAATGGGATCGGGTATGACCCTTTCGCAATAATTACCAGGCACGCGTTATATATATTAGAAACACCAAATTGACAATAACTATTAATACTTATTAGCAAATTTATTATTGTTTTTTCCAGATGTTATTTCGTCAAAAATCCACTTATAAGTTTTTTCAAGCCCATTTTTTAAATTAATATCAGTATCCCAATTAATTTTTTCCCTAATTAGAGTGTTGTCGCTAGATCTTCCTCTTACACCGAGTGGTTTATCTAAAAGATAATTTCTTTTAACCTTAATACCCGCAATTTCTTCAATGATATCGATCATTTGATTAATAGAGACTTGCTCTTCACTTCCAATATTAAACACACGAGAATGTTTGCTTAAAAATAGATTTATGGTTCCATTTAAACAGTCATCTATGTACATAAAGCTTCTTGTTTGCTCACCGTCCCCCCAAACATCAATAGTTTTATGTGAATTGATTTTAGCATTGATTATTTTTCTACAAATAGCTGCTGGTGCTTTTTCTCTACCACCATCGTAAGTACCCAAAGGTCCATAAACATTATGATACCTCGCAACTCTAGTTTCTAAATCAAAATCTTCTGAAAAATGTCTACACATTCTCTCACTAAATAATTTTTCCCAACCATAGCCATCCTCTGGATCAGCAGGATAGGCATCATCCTCTTTTAATCCCAAAACAAAAGTGTCATTTTGTTTTGAACTATTATAAACGCAAGCACTTGAAGAAAAAAAATATTTTTTTACTGAATTTTTTACACATGATCTTAACATGTTGGTATTAATTAAAACTGACAGCATACATTCTGCTTTATTGTTTTCTATAAATCCCATGCCACCCATGTTGCAGGCCATATTATATACATAATCAATTCCTTCTGATACTTTAAGACAATTATCGTATTCTTTTAAATCTAGAGAAAAATTTTTACTTTCATCAAAATATTGGAACCAATATTCGAATGGCTTGTTATCAGCACATATAACTTCATGACCCTCGTTCAACAATCTTTTGACTAAATGACCACCAATAAAACCTCCAGCACCACAAACTAAGTATTTTGAACTCATATGAAAATTTAATTATTATATTTTAACCTTTAACGCTCTTAACATAAAAAAATAAATCAAAATAGTAAATATAATCAATAAAACAAAATTATTAGTAAATTTTGCTACGATATATGGTCCAATGATTAAAAAAAGAATGTAAATGTTTGTTTTAATTAATCCAAATTTATTTATTAAATGGTGATGAAAGTGATTATTATCTGGACTGAATGGACTTTTTTTTTGTCGTAATCTCAAAAAAAATAATCTTATTAAATCAATGCCTGGTACTAACATAATCAATAAAATTTCATCTGCAAAAAAAATTCCATCATTTGCTGATTGAAAAAAAATATATGAAATTAAAAAAGCTATCAAAAGTGATCCATTATCACCAAGAAAACATATATTTTTATAATTTAGTATTAAAAAAAATATTAGACTTAAAATTATAATTATTGAGATATTGAAATAAAAATTATGAAAAACAAAGATTAATAAAATAAATATAGCATATAATGATGATTGCAAATTAATTCCATCAAACATATTGAATGCATTTAGAAAAATGACCAATGAAAATATTGAAAAAAATAAAGAATATTTTCCAATATTTATATTTTTTTCTAAAAACGAGAAACTTAATTCATTGATTATTAAATTATTATCAAAATAAAATAATAAGAATGCAAAAAAAATAAACAATATAAATTTTAAATTAGAATTTATTCTAAATTTATCATCTATAAAACCAAGTATAAATATTGAAACAGCAAATATTAACATCAATAATTCATGAATATTTTTATCTAAAAAAAAATTAATCAAATAAAAACAAATTAGATTTATTAAGATTATTACGCCACCAATTGGTGCGATTTTTTCTCTATGTATTTTTCTATTATTATCCGGATAATCAAATAGGTTAATATAACCAATGATTTTTCTTATGTATCTTAATATAAAAAAATTTAAACATGTTATGAGAATTAGGCTAACGTACATTGGTGATAAAAATTTTATTTAACAAGCATTAGGTAATTTGAGTCTATTATAGTCAATTTATATGATAAATAACTAATTAATTCTTTATGCAATTTTTAGTTTTTTTACAATCTTTACTTTGTTTTGTCATATTTTTTTTTATTACTTTTTTATATGGACATTTTTTTTTAGAGATAAATCAAAGATTTTATAAAAAGATTAAGATTATTTCAGTTGATTTTATTAAACCAATCCTGGGATTTTCAATTATTATTCTATTAAGCTATTACTTATATTTTAATTTAAATTTATATCTAAAAGAAATAATTGTAATCTTTACATTTTTATCTCTTCTAATTTTAATTCATTTACAAGATAAAAATATATTTTTAAAATTTTATGGAATTCTAAAATATTCAATACCTATTTTTTTATCTTCATCTCCTACGCATTAATATCTGGAGAGCAATTTTATATATTTAGAGGGAACTATTGGGATAACATGAATTATCTATCAACAGGTTTATTGGTAAATGAATTTTCATTTACACAAATATTGGAGATAAGAAATGATAATCTAGATTACGATCATCCATTATATCACAACGGAACCAAAAATATTTTCGTCCGACCAATATCAACTTTGATTCTTGGGTTTTTTTTATTTTTTAAAACTAATGGAGTTTTTTTTACAAATTATTTATTTAAGGTTTTTTTAATTATACAAACATTTTGTTCATTTTATTTTTTAGTTTCACAAATAAATATAATTAATAAATATTTAGTATCAATCATATTTATATTTAGTTTTTGGATATTATATATTTTCGAGATTGATGCGCAGTCTCAATTGGGCTCTATCTCATTTTTTTTATGTTTAATCGCTTTGCTTATAAATCAAAGTTTAAATTCTATTTTTTCAAATAAATTTGAAATAAGTATATATCTACTACTTTGTTGTGCTTTTTTTATTTTTTATCCTGAGTTTTATTTAATATTTACGTTATTTTTTATATCTTTTGTTTTTTTACATAAGAATTTTTTAAGAGTAATTAGAAAAGAAAAATTTAATTTTTTATATTTAATTATCTTTTTTTTATTGCTTACTATACCAAGTTATTCAACCAATTATCTTACTTTATTATCGCAAAGCAAAATTGCTTTAGATCCCACAATAGATTATTGGGGCTATTATGGGCTTTTCATATTAGGAGACACAATTGATTTAATCTCAAGAGAAAATATTTTTCTAATCAAAAATTTATTTCAAAATAATTACAAAATTTTAGATTTAATGCCAATTCTAAAAGACTTTTTAATTGAAAATAAATTTTTTTTGATACCATTTAATATTCTTCCATCATTAACGGGATTTTATTTTTTTACAATTGGTAAAATTGAAAATTTATCTAGTTATGTATATTTATTAGTTACACTTTTTATAAATATTTATGTAATCGTAATTTTTAAAGACAATATTAGAAAAATATTTTCAAAATCAAATAAAATAAATTTAATTTTTTTAACTACATTTTTAATTTTTTGTACAATTTCACCAATATTGATTATTAATGGAAATTATTGGATAGTAATAAAATTGTATTTTTTTATAAGCCCAATTATATTTTTATTTTTTGCTATTAAACTCACTGAGCAAAACACTAGAAAATTGAGATTAAATTTATATTTCCTAATTCTAATTGGGATTTTTCCTTTTTATAAGTTTTCAACCTTTAATGATGGTATTGGTCGATTAGACAACTTTCCATCAATAATAAATCCAATATACAAAAAAGAGATCAGGTGGAATTTGCCTAAAAATGATCTATTGAAATGTAAAAATATAATGTTTTATTCTTCTGATAGAATAATAGATGGATACATTACAATTAAACTTTATGATTTAGGGTTTAGATTAAATAATAATAATTTATATGAAATAAATAAAAATATATTACAAGATGGAAAAAATAATCTTTGTGAAGTAAAATTAATTAATTCAAATTTTAAAATAAAAAACAATGCAAAAAATTGAAATTTCTTTAGTGGTGCCAGTCTATAATGAAGAGGATAATATAGATGATTTCTTAAGTAAAATTACTGAGGTATTTGAAAAGATTAATGAAACTTATGAGGTAATTTTTGTTTTGGATCCTTCCTCTGATAATACAGAAAGTAAAATTTTAGAAAATATTGAAAAAAATACTAACGTAAAATTAATTGTGTTATCTCGAAAGTTCGGTCAACCAATCTCTACTGTTGCCGGCATAGAGCATTGTAACGGTAATTATTGTGTAATAATTGATGTTGATATGCAGGATCCTCCAGAAGTAATTGAGGAAATGTATAAAAAAATTAAAAATGAAAAATTAGATGTTGTTTATGCAGTTCGAAAGTCGAGAGTAGGTGAAACTTTTATAAAAAAAATAATTACTAAATTAGGTTATAAATTGATTAACAAACTTAGTGATATAGATATTCCAAAAAATACGGGAGATTTTAGGATTATTTCTAAAAGAATAATTGACGAATTAAAAAAATTTGATGAAAAGGAGGCCTTTTTAAGAGGACTAGTTTCTTACATTGGATTTAAACAAAAACATATTTTATTTGATCGAAAAGAAAGAAGTAAAGGTGAGAGTAAATATAATAAATATTTTGGATCATTTAAAATAGGCATTAATGGTATAGTTGGATTTAGCTCTAAGCCACTATTTTTTATGACTATAGTTGGTTTTACATTATCTTTGATAAGTTTTCTATTAGGTGGATGGTATTTTATTCAAAAATTGGTTGGAATTAATCTTACTCCAGGATTAACTACAACGGTTATATTGATTTCTTTTTATTCTGGAATTCAACTTTTTGGGCTTGGCTTGTTAGGTGAGTATGTTGGTCGAATATATGAACAAGTAAAAAAAAGACCAAAATATATTTTAGATAAAAAAATAAATTTTAATCAAGAAAAAATAGATAATTAAAATTAGTTAAACTAATGAAAAAAAAAATTGCTTTAGTTACTGGATCGGCTGGATTTATAGGAAGCAATTTAGTAGATAAACTTTTAGAAAAAAAATATTTTGTTATTGGTATTGATAATTTTAGAACTGGAAAAAAACAATTTTTTAAAAATCATAGTGAAAATAAAAATTTTTGTTTTAAAAAATTAGATTTATCTGAAAAAAAAAATTACTCTAAGATCTCTGAAAAAAAAATTGATATTATTTTTCATATGGCCGCTAACGCAGACGTAAGAAAAGGTTATATTAATCCATTAAACGATTTAAAATATAATACTATAATGACATCAAATATCTTAGAATATGCTAGAAAAAAAAAAATAAAAAATTTTATTTTTTGTTCAACAGGATCAATTTATGGTGAAACTAAAAAAATTCCTACCCCAGAAAATGATAATTTTCCAATCCAAACTTCTATGTACGGAGCTTCAAAACTAGCATGTGAAGGATTAATACAAGCGTATTCTGAAGCTTATCAAATTAATTCATATATTTTTAGATTTGTATCAATCTTAGGGCAAAGATATACACACGGTCATATAATTGATTTTTTCAAAAAACTTAAAAAAAATAAAAAAAAATTAAAAATTCTTGGTAACGGTCAGCAAAAAAAGTCCTATCTACATGTGGATGATTGTATCAGTGCCATTTTGCATATAATTCAAAAAAACAATTCAAGAAAAATTAATATTTTTAATCTGGGTACCAATGAAACCATTACTGTCAAACAATCAGCTAAAATTATTTGCAAACATTTAAAACTAAAACCTAAATTAATTTTTGCTGGTGGAAAAAGAGGATGGATCGGCGATGTTCCACTAATAAAATTATCGATCAAAAAAATTAAGGAAACTGGATGGAAGCCAAAAAATACAATAAAAAAAAGTATTATTGATACCTTAAAATATTTAGAAAAAAATAAATGAAAAAAAAAAATATTTTAATTACAGGAGCTAATAGAGGTTTAGGATTGTATCTGTCTGAAATGTTTATGAATGAAGGTCATAACTTATTTTTATTATCTAGATCAAACAAAGCAAAAAATAAAATCAAAAAAATTAATTCAAATGAGCAAAAAATTATTTTTTCAAATTTAGACTTAAATAAAAAAAATGAAATTATTAAGATTAAAAATCTTATAAAAAAAAAATTTAAAGATATTGATATAGTAATAAATAATGCAGCGACTCAAGGGCCTATAGGTTTATTTCATAAAAATAATTTTAATTTATGGGAAAAGACAATTTATACAAATCTTATTAACACAGCCTATTTAATAAAAATTCTAATTCCATTTCTAAAAAAAAATAAGCCCTCCTGTGTAATTAATATTTCTGGAGGAGGTTCTTCAAACAGTAGGAAATTCTTTTCATCATATAGTGTTGCGAAAACTGGCATTGTGAGGCTTACTGAGAATTTAGCTGAAGAGTATAAAAAATATGGAATAAAATTTTATGCAATTGCTCCAGGTGTTTTAAATACTAAGATGTACAATGATTCAATTCAGAAAGAAAAAAAGTTACATAAAATTAAAAGACAAGTATTTTTTTCTGATATGAATGATACCTTTGAATTAATTAAATTTCTTTCAAATAACAATGTAAAAACATCAGGAAAAATTATAAGTGCAATTTGGGATAAATGGAAAAGTAAAAAATTTTTAAAATTATTAAATTCAAATAAAGACTTTCTAACTTTAAGAAGAATTATCAAATAAATGGAAAATTATATTGGTATTATTGGTTGTGGATTGATTGGAAAAAAAAGATTTAATAATATTGGTTCGCTTGGAAAAGTTGAGGCAGTATCAGATAAAAAAGAAAAAAATGCCATCGAATTGATTAAAGATAAAAAGATAAAATATTACAAAAATTGGAAAAAAATTCTTAAAATTAAAAAAATAAATATTGTTATCATTGCAACTTTTCACAATGAGTTATCAAAAATTTTGATAGCTAGTCTTAAAGAAAATAAAAATGTACTTGTAGAAAAACCAGGTGCAATCAATACATCAGATCTTAAAAAAGCATTTCAAATTGCAAGAAAAAAAAAACTTATAGTAAAAGTTGGATATAATCACAGATATCACGAATCTATTATCAAAAGTAGGCAAATAATTAATAAAGGTGTTATTGGTGAATTAATGTATTTAAAAGCTTCGTATGGACATGGTGGAAGGATTGGTTACGAAAAAGAATGGAGAATGAATCCAAAAATATCTGGTGGAGGAGAATTGTTGGATCAAGGTTCGCATTTAATAGATTTGTCAAAAATGTATTTAGGAGAAGTTAAAGAACACAAGTCCATACTTACAACAAGTTTTTGGAAGACAAAGGTCGATGATAATTCATTTCTAATACTTAAATTTAGAAAAAACAAGGTTGCTTTTTTGCATGCATCGTGCAGTGAATGGAAAAATTGTTTTGTATTGGAAATTTATGGAAAAAAAGGAAAAATAAAAATTGAGGGTAAAGGTGGAAGTTATGGAAGAGAAAAAGTAACTTTATATAAAATGAAAAAAAAAATGGGTAAACCCTCGATAATAAAAATTAAATTACAAAACAAGTCTGATAAATCTTGGAAAAATGAATTAAATGATTTTTGCTCAGATTTAAAAAATAAAAATTTAAGGAATAATGATCTTAAAAGTTCTTTAGAAACATTAAATATTATTAAAAAAATTTATAAAAAAAATAAATATGATAATTGCACGTAGTCCTCTTAGAATTTCGCTTGGTGGTGGTGGAACTGACCTTGAGTCATATTACAGTAAAAACAACGGTTTTGTAATATCTGCAGCAATTGATAAGTATGTGTATGTAACTATTACTCAGCCTTTTAGGCCAGGAATATATCTTAAGTACTCTTCTACCGAAAAAACAAATGACATTAACAAAGTTAAACATCCTATAATAAGAGAGGTTTTAAAAGAGGAAAAACTCAATGGAAAATCATTGGAGTTAACAACCCTGGCAGATATACCTTCGGGTACAGGATTAGGATCATCAGGTAGTTTTACCACAGCTTTGATAAAAGCAATTTACTTTGATCAAAAAAAGATAATAAGTGGAAAAAGATTAGCCGAAAAAGCATGTAAAATAGAAATTGAAAAACTCAAAGAACCAAGTGGAAAACAAGATCAATATATTTCATCATTTGGAGGTGTAAATTGCTTTAAATTTGAAAAAAACGGAAATGTACAAGTGAATCCGCTTAAAATAAGTGAAAAAAACTTATTAACTTTGGAGAGTAACCTACTTCTTTTTTACACAGGATTCACTAGAAGGTCAAAAAAAATTTTAATAACACAAAAAAATAATTCTAAATCAAAAAATTCTGGAATGATTAAAAAATTAGACAAAATAAAAAAAATTGGTTTTGAAACAAAAAAATATTTAGAGAAAGGAGATTTTGACAGTTTTGCAAACATTATGAATAGACATTGGATTGAAAAAAAACAAAGGTCGGCTCTTATGAGTAATGGTAAAATTGATTTTTTATATGATCAAGGTTTAAAAAATGGAGCAATTGGAGGAAAATTAGTAGGAGCTGGAGGTGGAGGTTTTTTAATGTTTTATGCCAATGATAGAGAAAAATTAAAAAATTTTTTTAATAAACAAAATATAGAAGAAGTAGAATTTAAATTCGATTATGAAGGTTCTAAAATAATAATGCAATGAAGTTTACTGTTATAATTCTTGCTGGAGGCAAGGGTAAAAGGATAAAAAAATTTACTAAAAAAAAACCTAAACCAATGGTTGAATTTCTTGGCAAGCCATTTATTGAATATCAAATTGAATTACTTAAAAAGCAACAATTTAAAAGAATAATTATAAGTGTTGGTCATTATGGCAAACAAATAATTAAATTCTTTAAAAAAAAAAATTTTTCAGATTTAAATATATCCTTCTCAATTGATGGAAAAAAACCACTAGGGACTGGCGGGGCATTAAAAAAAATTTTTAAAAATCATAAAGGAAATTTTATAGTAATGTATGGAGACTCATATCTTCCAATTGATTTAAAAAAAATACAAGAAAAATTCATTGAATCGAAAAAAGATGTTCTTTTAACTATTTACAGGAATAAGAATAAATACGACAAATCAAATATAAAAATTAAAAATAAAAAAATTTATTATAATAAACACCACCCAGATATTGAAATGAATTATATAGATTATGGGTTATCTATAATAAAAGGAAAATTGCTTAAGAATTATTATAAACAAAAAAATTTTGATTTATCAGATCTTTTCAATAAGCTTTGTATAGAGCAAAAAATAGCCTATACTATTGTTAAAAAAAGATTCTATGAAATAGGTTCATACAAAGGTATAGAAGAATTTAAAAAATATATAAAAGAAAAAAAAAATGTTCACTAAGAATTACATAAATGAGTCTATTGAAATACTGAATAATTTAGATGTGGAAAAATTGGAGCAAATCATCTCTTTAATTGCTAAAGTAAGAAAAACAAAAGGTAGAATTTTTTTTCTTGGAGTTGGAGGTAGCGCGGCAAATGCTTCCCATGCTGTTAACGATTTTAGAAAACTTGCTAATATAGAATCTTACGCTCCCACAGATAACGTATCTGAATTAACTGCGAGAACAAATGATGAAGGATGGAAAACAGTTTTTAAAGAGTGGTTAAAAATAAGCAAACTTAAAAGAAAAGACCTAATTTTTGTATTTTCAGTTGGGGGTGGAAATAGAGAAAAAAAGGTTAGCGAAAATTTAGTTGAAGCAATTGATTACGCTAAAAAAGTAGGAAGCAAAATATGTGGAATCGTTGGTAAGAATGGTGGATATACTCATAGAGTTTCAAATTACTGTATTAGAGTACCCTCAAAAAATTCAAAATTAATAACTCCCCATACTGAGGGCTTTCAAGCTATTCTCTGGCACTTAATTATATCACATCCTAAAATTCAAATAAATAAAACAAAGTGGTAAGTTTAGTAATAAATGAAAAGATCAATTTTTCTGGATCGTGATGGTGTTTTAATCCGAATAAAAAAACAAAATAATAAACCATATTCAGTCGATAATTTTGATAAAGTATCAATTATTTATGAAACAAAAAAAACTCTTAAAAAGTTAAAAAAAGATTTTTTGTTAATAATGGTAACAAATCAACCAAATGTTTCTAGAGGCTTAATATCAAGATCGGAAGTTATAAAAACAAATAATTTTATAAAAAAAAAGTTTGATCTAGATGATATTTATTGCTGTTTTCATGATGATAAACATAATTGTGAATGTAGAAAACCTAAAGCAGGAATGTTGATTAAAGCAAAAAAAAAATGGGGAATAAATCTTAAAAAAAGCATTTTAGTAGGTGATAGAAAAAAAGATATAGATGCAGGAAAAAAAGTTGGTTGTAAAAATTTTTTTATAGATTACAATTATGATGAAACTAAACCAAGCAAAAATAATTGTACCTATATTAAGTCGTTTAAAGAAATAGAAAAATATATCTAATGAAAAAATTAATAAGTAAACTTAAAATACATATTTACGCAGATGGCGCTAACCCTAAACAAATTCAAAAATTTAACAAATTAAAATTTGTAAAAGGATTTACAACAAACCCATCATTAATGAAAAATAATAAAGTAAATAATTATAAAACATTTGCAAAACAAATTTTGAAAATTGTTAAGAGCAAGTCTGTTTCATTTGAAATTTTTGCTGATGATTATGTCAAAATCTTAAAACAGGCAATTGAAATCAAATCCTGGGGTAAAAATGTATATGTAAAAGTACCGTATTATAATTCGAAAGGTCAAAAAAATATCAAACTAATAAAAGAATTATCTAATAAAGGAGTTAATTTAAATATAACTGCATTGTTCACATATGAGCAAGTGAAAGAAGTTTACAAAAATTTAAATAAAAATTCACAGACAATATTATCAATTTTTGCGGGAAGAGTTGCAGACACAGGTAAAAACCCATCTGTTGTTATTAAGAAATCAATTAAGCTTGCAAAAAAAACAAGAAAAGTAAAAATTCTTTGGGCAAGCTGTAGAGAATTATATAGTATTTTTCTCGCAAATGAAATTGGTTGTCATATCATCACAGTTCCAGACTCGATTTTAAAAAAGATAAATTTGGTGGGAAAAAATTTAACAACATATTCTAAAGAAACATCTAAACAGTTCTTCGAGGACTCTAAAGAAATCAGTTTTTTTTAAGATTAATTTTAAATGAACAATATCAATTTACCAACAAATAAAAACTTTGGTATAACGTTTTTCTTTGTATTTTTTATTTTAAGTACAATCTTTTTTTTTAAAAAAATTTTATTAAGTATTATATTTTTAATTATAGCATTTTCATTTCTTGTATTGGGAATAAAAAATTCTAAAATTTTAAATCCACTTAATATAATATGGTTTAAATTTGGTTTATTACTCGGTAAAATAGTATCTCCAATTATAATTGGAATAATCTATTTTATTGTCATTACTCCGATAGGTTTTTTAATGAAATACATTTTTTTAAAAAATTTGCTTAATATTAAAAAAAACATTAAAATTAAAACATACTGGAAAACGAGAAGCGATAAAATTTATAAAATGAAAGATCAGTTTTAAATGAGTTTTTTAAAGGAATTTGTAATGTTTTTAATAGCTAGAAAGAAATATTGGATGATACCAATTATCCTTGTTCTTGTAATATTTGGCGGTTTAATAATATTAAGTCAAGGTTCTGCTGTAGCCCCTTTTATTTATACAATTTTTTAAGTGCAATCAATTTTAGGTATATCTTCATTTTATCATGATAGTGCAGCAGCATTAATTGTTGATGGAAAAATAGTTGCAGCAGCTCAAGAGGAGAGATTCACAAGAATAAAGCATGATGCTAGCTTTCCTTTCAGATCTATAGAATTTGTTCTTAAATATGGAAATATTGATTTATCAAAAGTCGATCATGTTGCATTTTATGAAAAACCATTTTTAAAATTTGAAAGACTATTAGAAACATATGTTGCTCATTCTCCAAAAGGTTTTGGACAATTTCTCAAGTCAATGCCAATTTGGCTTAGGGAAAAACTTTTTCAAAAAAGAATCTTGACTCAAAATTTAAAAAAATTTGATAAAAATTTTGATGAAAAAAAAATTTTATTTTCTGAACATCATCTAAGTCATGCTGCAAGTGCTTTTTATCCATCGCCTTTTGAAAAAGCAGTTGTTTTGACTGCTGATGGCGTTGGAGAATGGGCAACTACTACTGTTGCAATAGGGCAAGGGAAAAAATTAGAAATAAAAAAAGAAATTCACTATCCTCACTCTTTAGGTCTTCTATACTCAGCTTTTACTTATTATACTGGTTTTAAGGTTAACAGTGGAGAATATAAGCTTATGGGCCTAGCTCCTTATGGTAAACCCAAATATAAAAAAATTATAGAAGAAAATTTAGTCGATACAAAACAAGACGGTTCATTTTGGTTAGACCAAAGGTTTTTTAACTATTCAACTGATTTTACAATGATAAACAGTAAATTTGAAAAATTGTTTGGAAAAAAAAGACGTGTGCCAGAAAAAGATAAGATAGAACAATTTCACATGGATATTGCAGCATCGATACAATCTTTCACAGAGGAAATAATGTTGAAATTAAGTAGGGCAATTAGGGATGAATTTGCTATTGAAAATTTATGTCTGGCAGGAGGTGTCGCTCTAAATTGTGTTGCAAATGGAAAAATATTAAAGGAAAAAATCTTTAAAAATATCTGGGTTCAGCCTGCAGCGGGTGATGCAGGCGGTGCATTAGGTGCTGCTTTATCAGTGTGGCATCTACATCTCAACAAAGATAGAGAACAATCTAATTATGATGATGACATGTTGGGCTCATATCTTGGTCCTAACTATAAACAAGATGAAATAGAGCAATCTCTTAAAAATATCAAAGCAAATTTTGAAGTTTATAATCAAGAAAACTTAATTGAAAAAACTGCTGTTGCAATATCTAATGGAAAAGCTGTTGGATGGTTCCAGGGTAGAA
>MDTG01276120.1_pt1 | contig 13146 bp, 11 predicted proteins | sample 811421 | NCBI WGS metagenome assembly MDTG01 (sample SAMN05326645, study PRJNA326480) | marine metagenome | isolation source: seawater | place: Pacific Ocean: South East | collected 2011
ATAGGACTTAATGTACTTCTTTATTTCTTAGTGTCATTATTTCCGCCCCCCTTTTATCAAGAGCCAATTCAATCTTATCATCATAACATTTGATATTATCATCTTCTTCCTTTTCATAACTATGAATATTTACATTCTCTGAAATACGAACTTTTCTTTTATTTTGAAAAGTCCAAAACAATGTTGGTATTAGATTGTTACTTACTAAATTTTCCATTCCTCTCATAATATCCAGCTTCTTGGAATGAAAATCTATTTGAAATTTTAAAACATTTTTTGCGGACTCTATATTTAAGCTTGGAAATATTGATATTGGTGTACTTTCATAATAAACTGTTTTCATAATTTCAAAATTTTGTTCTTCTTCATCATAATATATCATTGTAGAATCATATCTTTCTTCACTTTTTCTTCGAGATGGATGCTTCTGATATGATTTATCATATATTGCTACATACATCAACGATGAATTCCAAAATGCACATAAATCATGATATTTCCATCCAAGACTTCTTTTTAAACTTACTAAATCACTATACGTCTCGTGTGTTAATATATATTGCCACAATCTTTCTAAAACAAATCCTTCATTTCCACCTTGATTGTTTGTTGATAATAACATTTTTAACAAATTTTCATATGATTTCTTTGAATTTCTTCTTATTGAATTACCTCTAACATAAAATATTGCACTCCAACAATATGGTATTATATTACTTGGCTGTGGAAACCCATTCGAACCACACATATAATGTAAATAATTCCCATACGGTATTGGGGTCTTATATTTTAATGCATTTACCTTTTCATCGTGTGCAAAATCATGAAATTCATGTGTCTCAACGGTTTGTTGTGTATTAGAATCAATATAATATTGTATTATTCTATTATTTTGTATGTAAAAACGATGGTCAGAATCAATATTTGGTGGTATTACATCATTATATCTCCAAGTTAATGTTTGAAACTCTTTATCTACATAATATCGCACTACATCATATTTCATTAAGTTTACAAAATCAGGACTATGATCAAATGGATCTCCTTGTATAAACCATATTTTATCTGGTAAAACTTCATAATTCTCTATTATATAATCTAAATATGTTCCTCCTTCTCTTCCTATGTTCTCTTTTGTTATTATCTCTATTTTTTTCAAAGCTTTCTTTGAAAATGATATGTTATCTGGTCCTTTATTAAATATTACTACTCTTTCAATCCACAATTCAGACTCTATAAGTTTATTTAACCATTCCAAATCTTCCTTGAATCTTGCTACCACGATAGTATTATTTTCTATAAGATTACCCTCCATATCAAGATATATATTATATCATTCTACGAATATAACCGCATTTATATCTCTAATCTTCTATTTGGTATTCCCTTATTCCAACTGTATTCTTTATCCATTCCTTTCCAACTACTTGGTATTACAAAACCAAATATATTGTCACACCAATTATCACATATATATTTTGGTTTATCAATCTTAGGTAATTCAAGTGATGCTTTCCCTATATATATACAAAAATTTAATCTATCATTATATTTACAACAAGCATAACACTTCATCCTCCTATAATCATAATACTTTCTAGGCACACGATTCCATAATGGCCACCGATAACTATTTAACCACCCTCTTCTCCAATTTTGTCTCCATAATTCCCGTTTTTCTAAATAAGATAATCCTATAAAACTATTATTTAAAGGCAGTTCATAATCCATAAAATATTCATTACAACATATACATTTTTTTGGTTTTCCATGTGGAAATATATTTTTGTCATTTATTATATTATAACCATTACTATCCTCTCTTGGAACAATATTTAATTCTCTAGTATCTATAACAGATTCTTCATTATACAATATATCACTGTGTAAATATTCATCGATTATACTTAACACATCACTTGGCAATTTTATAAACATTTGATACTATTAGTTTTCATTACAATTTTATTACATTTGTAATCTATTATGATGAGTCGATTTGAAATGAGCCTCTATATCCTCATCTCTTTGCCTTAGTCTGTAAATTCTGTATTCTTCATCTTCTTTTTGCTTTTGTCTTAATTCCGCGAATCTTCTTTTGTCCTCATCTGTTAATTGTGTTGGGATTGATCCTCTATTATCTTTTATTTTTGCAAAACTTCTTGAAATATCCTCATCATTTATTACAGCTTCTTCATAAGTTAAATGGGGGGTCTCTAATGCGCGACGAACATCTGTATACTTAGTTCCAGAAGGTGTTTCTCCGGAAAAGTCCTTAATTTCACCTTGACCCAATACGGAAGCATTTGTATTTGAAGCTAATTCTTGTGGTATTTCTGGACATTTAACTAATTGATACCTACTTGCATCTACATTATTCGTATGGACCTTTTTCTGTTGTTCATAAACAGCATGAAAATTATTTTCAGATGGTCTTTCTGGTTGTTTTAGACCTGATTCCTTCTTTAGCCAATCTCCATATCCTGCATCTTCATCCTTAAATGCATTCTTAGTATAATATTCATTGAATATAGACGGGTCGAATTGTTTATCAAATAAACTATCTGGTGGAGGTACTGCTAAATTTTCTCTTATGTTACTTCTCCTTGATGCATTTATATTTGTTATACTATTCGGTATTGATTGTTTCAAATGATTATAGCATGTTGTTAGCATATTAAATGCTGTCGTATCACCATTATGTCTATCTGGATGTAGTGATACTGCTAAGTGTTTGTATTTCTTATGTAATAATACTTCCGTATATCCTTCTTTAGGAGCTTCTCCAAATAATTGCGCCGCCATTATATCTAAATTAGCGGAAGGATTATTACGACTATTCGTTTTATCTTGATACCTTTTTTGCAATTCTTCACTTGTTGCCCTTTCTGTAAAATTGGGCAACATTCGTGGCATATAGGGTGTTTTTACAGAGGTATTCTGTAAAAAATCTTGATCTCTTGAATATTTTGGTTCTGGATTATTATTTCTTCTTCTTGACTCAAATTGGTTTGTTCTACGTACATCTGAGTGTTCAGTTGGTTGAACATTCATTCCCTTCTCAGCTATCCATTGTTTTACAAATAAATGAATTGATTCTTTCGGTATTCTCTCCAATACGCGTTTTATTTGAGACTGACTCAAACCAAGTGCTACTAATTGATTTACCTCCATAATAATTCATATATCACTATTTTTTTCTAATTTTTACGCAATATTATCAAAATATTTCTCACTAAATACAATATCTCCTTTACCTATATCTATCAATTCTTGCTGAAATAATGTTACTGCTGTTTTTGTAAAGTCTAAAGTCTCTATTAAAGTATCCAATCCACTATCTAATATCGTTACAGCTACATTTGATAACTCTTTCACTAAATCGTCAAACTGTTTTATTCCCTCTAAATCTGTACTCGACATTTATGATAAATATAACATATTTTATCCGCAAAACTAATCGCAATTTACACCTTACAATAAAATATTAGATTTCACAAAATCAAAATATCTAATTATGAACAAAACAGTTCAAATATTACTCTCTATCGCAGATGATGCAAGTCTACACTCTATGGATGAATGGGAACAATTCATACTTTTTGATAAACCACACTTTCTTAATCAACTTACATATGATATATTTCAAGTAATCGTAGATGGATATGGTACTAACCTTTCCAAATGGGAATTAGCTAAATCTCTGAATATTCAAGACTCCAATATTAATAATAGACTCTTTTCTGTTATAAATAAAGACAGTAAGACTATTTCATATGAAGAATTTCATGATTTTTGTGCCCTTGGTCAAAAACATCATATCATATCACTCTTAAAAGAACTTGGTGTATATAATAAATTGTATAAGGAATCATGTAATTATTCTAATATGGATGTCAATATACATCTTAATCCAGTAGAAGAACAAAAACAGCAAGAAGATTTAGTTGTCGATACATCAGACAAACAAAGTTGCTCAGGTGATTCTACTGAACTTGATTACAAAGGAGAAAATCCTGCTGAAAAACCAAATAGTAGATTATCTAAATTCATAGATTGGTGTAATCAGTTATATTCTACTTTATTCAAAAGTTGTCTTTTTTCAAAAAAATGAAGCATATACAGATTATAATTTAACAATTCAAGTATAATATTTGATATGTCTCAAGAACCTTTACAGATTTATGACTGGGAAACCTATGATGAAGAAGTTGATATTGATGATTCAGATTCAAACAACGAATCAGATTCGGATACTAATAAAATTTCTCAAAATTTTGTTATATATCTTTATGCTCTTACTCAATCTGGAGAAAATGTCAGTATCAAAGTTAATGGTTTTACTCCATATTTCTGGATTGAAATTCCAAATTATTGGAAACCATCCTGGACATCTATATTTGCGGATGAACTCAAAGAGTCTTTACCCAAAAATATGCAAGATGAATTTATTGAAGACTATTCAACTAAATTGAGGCCGCGATTTAAATTTAGAAATAATCAATGGGGAAAGACAACCTTATTTATGCAACTCGTATTTAGAAGCGAAAAAGCACAAAAGCATGTATACTATCGATTAAGAGACCCTTATCGGGGATCTATCTCTGGCTTGCGAAAGCATAAATTTGCTATTTACGAAAAGAATGTTCTACCGGTATTAAGATTTATTCATATTCAAGAATTAAAACCTTCCGGATGGATTACACTCGGACAATCCGCAGTTAGAACTACTAAGTCTACATTATGTGAAACTGAATTCCCACAAAATTGGAATGTTCATTGGAAAGATGTAAAACCAGTAGATATCGAATCTATTGGTCCAATTAAAGTGGCTTCTTTTGATATTGAAGCTGATTCAAGTCACGGTGACTTTCCAGTCGCCAAAAAAGATTACTACAAATTGGCAATGAATATTTATGAAGAAAATGTTCGTTATTCTAAATCCAAGAAAAGAACGAATCCTATACTTATTTCGACGTGGATTAAGGCAGCTTTTAGAGATTACAACCAAAATGAGAAATACGATGAATATACGAAGTCGTCTATTCAAACTATTATTCTCAAATATCCATATGATATTAAAAATAAACTCTTCGATAAACTTGGGGACGAATGTTATGTTTGTTTAACAAAACACAGTGTTCAAAAAACCAAAGCTAAAGAAATCGTTGAGTCTTTAAAACAAATCCTCAATAGTTATTTACCACCTGTTAAAGGTGATAAAGTTATTCAAATTGGTACAGTTTGTTACAGATATGGTCAGGAAAAAACAAGTATTGAAAGACATATTGTTGCTCTTGGTGGTTCTGATAAATTAGAAGGTATTGAAGTTGTATCGTGTAATTCAGTGCGGGAAGTCTTTCAAGAATGGGTTAAATTCATGAAAAAATCACAACCGAATATCATTACTGGATATAATATTTTCGGTTTTGACTTCAAATTCTTATGGGAATGTGCAGAAGAATATGATTGTCTTGACATTCTTAAACAGTTAGGACCTCGTAAATCCAGAAAAAACAAACTTACTGAGAAAACACTATCATCATCTGCTTTAGGTGTTAATATTATGTTCTATTTTGAAATGCCGGGTATCGTTACTATCGATTTATTGAAGGTTATTCAAAAAGATCATAACTTATCATCATATAAATTAGATGATGTTTCCAATGAATTTATTCACGGTGCCATTTCCAAAATCGAGCATCATGATGATAGTTCTAATTGTCAAATTACTTTACATACAGATTCAACATTTAGTCTACTAAAAGGACATTATATTGTTATTTTCAAAGAAAGTATAATCGGAAAAGAATTTATTGGGGAAAGAAGAAAAATTATTCATATTGTTGAAGATACAAGCATTACTCTTGAAGAGGGTGATAATAGTCAAGAACTGCCTAATAATCCCAAATCATATTATTGGGCTGTAGGTAAAGATAATGTATCTCCACAAGATATTTTCGAAAAACAGCGTGGTACTGATGCAGATAGAGCGATTGTCGCAAAATATTGTGTACAGGATTGTGAATTATGTCTTCATCTTATGCAAAAACTTGAAATTATCACAAATAATGTTGGTATGTCAAATGTATGTTTAGTGCCATTTCCGTTTCTGTTTATGCGAGGTCAAATGATTAAAACTTTAAGTCTTGTCGCATCAGAGTGTCAAAAAGTAAAATATTTGATACCCGAACTACCAAGACCACCCGAAGACACTAAAGATTCGTACGAGGGTGCAGAAGTACTCGAACCTACGCCTGCAATTTTCCTAAAAAATCCAGTAAGTGTACTTGATTATGGCTCATTATATCCATCCAGTATGATTGGAAGCAATATTAGTCACGATAGTATTATTGTTGAACCACAATATCAAGGAGAATCTGGAGCCAAATTGTTAGAAAGCATGGGAATCAAGTTTCAAGATATTTCATATGATAATTATTATCAAGTACTCCAAGGTAAAACTTGGGTTAAAAAAGTTGATGAAAAAAATCCAGTTGTTAATTGTAGATATATTCAACCACCAATTGATCCACAAACTGGAAAAATTGATGACACGAAACGAGGAATTCTTCCCCGAATCTTGATGAAACTACTGGCGGCACGCAAGGCAACCAGAGCTCAGATCAAAAAAGAAAAAGATCCTTTTAGAAGATCCGTTTTAGATGGTTTACAGCTTGCTTATAAAGTTACAGCTAATTCACTATATGGCGGAGTTGGTGCTGAAGTAAGCTCATTATATTATAAGGACATTGCTGCTTCAACTACTGCTGTTGGAAGAAGACACTTACATTTAGCTAAAGATTATGTTAAAGAGCATTATCCTAATGCAGACATCGTTTATGGTGACACAGATTCTATATTTGTAAACTTCAATGTCCATAAAGGATTAGAACAAGAACTTTCTAATAGTGAAGCTCTTCAAAAGTCAATCGATTTATCTGTTGAAGTTGAAAACGGTATACAATCTTTATTGGAATATCCGCACAAACTAGAATACGAAAAGACATTTTATCCTTTCCTATTGCTTCGCAAAAAGGGTTATGTTGGTAACAAATATGAATTTGACCTCAATAAGTATAAACAAAGCTCTATGGGCGTTGTAACAAAAAGACGCGATAATGCGCCTATCGTTAAATATGTTTATGATGGAATCATCAAACGAATTATGAATGATAGAGATATTCAGGCTGCTATTCAATTCCTTCTGGAATGTTTCAAGAGAATTCTCAAAGGTGATTTTCCAATCCAATATTTCATTGTTACTAAACAACTCAAAGCACAATATGCCTTCCCCGATAAAGTTGTTCATAAAGTTTTGGCGGATAGAATGGGTGAAAGAGACCCTGGAAATAAACCACAATCCAATGATCGAATTCCTTATGCATATGTAAAAACAAACACAATACCAAAATTACAAGGTGATCGTGTAGAACATCCGGATTATATCAAAGACAAAAAACTTAGCATAGACTATTTGTTCTACATTACAAATCAAATTCAAAAACCTGTATGTCAGGTATTTGCACTTGCCTTAGAAGAATTGAGAATTCATGGCTATAAACTTCCTATTGACCATTTTGATAGAATGAAGAAACAGCTACAAAACGGCGAGAAAAAGCTTGAACCATCCAAAATTCGTGAAAAAATTATGGATAAAAAAATGGATGAAGTTTATAAAGTTTTGTTCAAAAAAATGGTTCAAATCGAAGAAGGCAAACGATATGGTCAAAAACAAATCTCTGACTTCTTCTCAAAAAGATAATACTTACTATTAGAGAACAAAAATGTGTGTTACTTTTTTTCAGATTAAAAAGATACTTGAATCAAACAAAAAAATACCATATCATATCGTTAAATACCTTATTACAACCGACTTCTTGCTTAACAATATTACTCAAATACTCCCAGAATATATAGAACCCCCTATCTATTTTGAACCAACATATAAAAGAGACTCTCTTACTGGAAATTTTAAACTCAAAAAAAACAAATATGGACTATGTCCCGTTGGTAGACTTCCCGGTTATACGGATAGAGTTATGATTAAAACTTTACTACAAACCAAAAACACTATATATGACTCTATTTCCATTATAGGAAATGACCATTTCCCAGTTATACTTATTACACAAATCTTCTCTATTAATATCGCGGTTTTAACATGGAATATTGGCAATGCAAATCCGAAAAAGATATGTCCTAGTTTACTAAAAATAATATTTGATAGATATGGCCAAAAACCCGATATTCTAATCATAGGATTTCAAGAAGCAGATAAACATACCATTCCAGATGTAAGTGTATGGAATGGTATATATAACTCCAATATTCGACTACACGGAAATAGCTTCAAGTCTTTATTAGGTCATATTGTAGGCTTCGGACTTGAAACTACACTATTATGGGACAACAAATCGGTTCATGTTAAGCAAATATTAAAAGAATCGAATAGAGGTACCGTTACTAAAGGAGTACACACAAGCAAATTTAGATTCTCAAAAAGATATGTGTCCATCACATGTTCATTGGCTAATATTCATGCACCATTCACTAAAAATCAGACTAAATACTCTAACTTTTATAATTCCACTCTTACATATCTTAATCAACTTGGTAACTCGGATGTACTACTATTATTTGGCGACTTCAATAGCAGATGTATGTTAAAACTAACTGAATATGGTAAACCATTATTTATCAAAGATATTCGTCTAAAAAATAGACATTACTTATACAAATTCACAAAATCAATTAAAAAATGTCTCACAAAATCTATTAAAAAACACAATGCAACCAAATTAAATTTAACTATACAATCGCCCTTGTATCAACATAACTTATTACTAAAATCGAACTTCTCTCATTGGTTACTCTATTTTAAACTTAAATTATAAGGGTGTTATTTGTTTTGTACAGCCAATCGCATGTTTGGGACGAATACCTCTTAACGCCTTACCATCTATAACACATCTTTTATACAAAGCTTTACCATATTGCTTACATGGACAATCTCTAGGAAGAATCCCTATCGTTTGAAATATATCCTCCCACATTTCTTCTTCTGAAATCTCTTCCACTTTATCCTCAGTTTCTTCGTCATTTTCATCATCGCCACCAGATTGCTTAGCTATTTCTTCTAAACCTTCTTCTAAACCTTCTTCTTCCATTTCTTTCTCTAACCTATTTATCTCTTTCATCTTTTCATTTATTCTATTCATATGGGCAAATATAGAATTAAAAGTAGGAAATTCAAATGTATCACTTCCACAATGTAATGTTACTAATTCTTTTACAATGTTATAACTATCATTATTAAAACCCAAATGCTTCTTTGTTCCCCCCTTATAATACAAGGGATACCTTTGTAAATTTTTAGTGGTAAATAGCACATTATTTATACAATTCTCTCTACTATAATTCACTACATTCTCAACTGAATCCCATATATCGCTTAAATCAAATATTATAGGAATAGCATCCTTTAATTTTAAATATGTTATCGTTTGATCCTCTAAATTCAAATAAGACCCCCCATTCTCTATATCATCCGGTATGTCTTCCTTACTATCACATATAAAACATAAGGTCAATGCTGAAGAATTCATCAACACACTCTTGTCGTTTGATTTTTTCCTATGAGATTTTGTGTTTCTTGATTTACTTCTAGGTGATAATTGAATCAAGTCAAATAACAACAGTGTTTCCAATTGCTTTAGACGTTCTGAAACTTTATCCTTTTCTTTTTGTGATTCCAGAATGGATTGTGTTTTGAGAAATATATTATTCTCTTCTAAGAAATCTTTTGATACAGACATTTATATGTCCAATTATTATTTATATATCTATTTGAACTTACTTATTTTTTAAATCATTTTGACCATCTATAATAGAATATTCCACTTGTTGTCTTAGGTCTCTGTCCACTTTTTGTTCTGAAATAATCTTTTCCATTTTTTGTTCCCAAAGTGTTTGTATAAAATTTGTACTTTGATTTCTAAAGTCATCACCATATTCATCTTCCAACTTATCTACTAATTGAATTATCAATGACTCTATTACATCTTTCTTATGCTGGGTCTTCCATTGCTCTCCATCAAAAGTCTTCATATGTGCGAATTTCTTGTTCGGCAATTTCAGATTATGGTTCTCAGGATGTTCTTTATTGAAATGTAACTTCTTCACCATTTCAGGTATACATGTATTCACACCCTTCATTAAATGTAATACCTCATGTTTTAAGTAATTCCAATTCTCAGACCCATGTGGATTTATAGTTAAATTCAGCTCAATATTATTAATCGTACAATTCTCGTAGTGATTCGAATTTGAATATGTTGTTGTTGTTGGCTTCTTCTCTAATTGATTTTTAAGCTTCTCCATTTCTATTTTTAAGTCTTGTACTTGAATCGTTAATTCCTCATTCTTTCTTCTTAATTCTAATAGTTCGTCTGGCTTTGGATTCAGCTGCGCCAACTGATGTAAGTGCTTCCGAGTAGTATAATGTTTTTCAAGCGCAAATTTACGTTGGAAACTACATTGGCATGTTTCACAAAACCACTTTGCTCCTTTCATTCCTGTATCGGACATCTTATTATAAGGTATTTTTATTTTCTTAAACCAATTTAAATCACTACATTTTCACATTTTTTATAAATTTCAATTAGAATTTTTATCTTAAATATTTATAGGGTATTTAACCATTCAAGTATGGACGTTTTTATTACTCCGGTTTTGAAACAGAAACCATTTTGAGGGGGGGTGCTTTTTTTTTCTAGACCATTTTTTTTTATTAATATACAAACACTATTTATCGTTTTATCAGGAAAACTCGAGTTTTTCTCTAAATTGTACCTTTTCTAAAATGTGCAATTTTTTTGACAGTTTTTTGTCATTTTTAAACTTTCTCATAACTTGGTATTTTTACTGATATCTCTTTCTCTTTCTTTTTTTTTCTAGAAAAAAAAATATTAAAAAAAAAAAAGCACCCCCCCTCAAAACGGTTTCTGTTTTAAAACAGGAGTAATAAAAAACCCTATTAAACATTAAGGACTTATGATACCCACACAATTTACAGAAGACTGTCTAACATCATATAGATGACTACTCTATAACCCTATATTTTTATCATATTTCAATCATTATTTGATAAAGAATACAAATATAATTTCAATAAAAAATGATATATGATAGAATCCATATATTGATAATATATGGCTAAGCGAATTATACAGAATGAAATAGAGAAAGACCTGTTAAATTCTATTGAAACCCCTTTCGAATCAATTATAGAATTATATATTGTTACTGAAGAAGATCTATATGAAAGTGAAAATGGAGAGGGTATTTATAAGAATATGATTGGTTGTTTCAGAACTTTTGAGAAATCGAAATGGTTCTATGATTTTAAGAACGAGAATAATACTGACTATGAATATAAATACGAAATAAAAATGGTAAGATTAACAAAAGACGCAGATAACTATCTATTCTTACCAGACAGAATTGCTATTACCCCCACTTATAAAGACACTCTAACGATTCCGCTAATTCTCAAATATCTTGCAAAGTTACAGAATATAGAAAGACTTGTTTGTGAGATATAACAGGATCTTGTATATAAGAAATACAAGATATGGATTTTTTGTACAAAGTATTTAATAAGTCAAATAATTCTGAAGAAATTCAGCCAACTCCAAGTGTAACTAAACAATGTATTCTTTCATCAGAAGAGCGAATACGGAACAAGTTAAACTTATTTAATAATTCAATTGAAGTGTATCTGGTTACATGCCTTAACATTTACGATACTTATACTGGTTTTGACGACATTGTAAGTTTGGAAGCTGTTTATTGGGATAGAAAAGATGCAAATGATATGATTAGTGAAATTAATATAATTGACCCAAGTGTGGTAGATGGAGGAAAAAGTGACTTATATTTTCAAGTAATGCCTATTGAAATAGGTATTAAAATTTCAGGTGATTTGTATATTATTACAAAACTAAAGGGAAAACATAAACTTATCACACTGGATAAAATACTTTATTCTCTGGATAATGATTTAAAGCTAAAACGATATGGTATATATAAGACGGACTAAGTTCTAATGACAAAAATTAACAAAATTATATCTCCTAAATCGGGGAAAGTAACTGAAATAATCCATATTGCGGATATACATATTAGAAATGGGGACGAAATAGCTTCCCGTTATGATGAATATTATAAGGTTTTTACTAATTTATTTAGTACATTGAAGAGGTTAGATTCAGTTAAAAATAATGAGGCGGTTTGTGTAATTTGTGGTGATACATTTCATGCTAAAACCAAACTGGAAACTCCGGGAATTAAGTTGTTTTTATATTTACTACAGAATCTTGGAAGCATATTGCCAACATTTATTATACTTGGTAATCACGATTTTAAGCAAGACCAAATGGATAATTCAATTGATTTTTTAGATGCATTTGGTCACGTAATATCCGAAAATATCGTATTTTTACAGGAAACAGGTTTGTATACATGCGCCAATTTGGGAATCGGAATGGTAGATATAAAGGAAACATTAAGAATTGGTTCGGGTTCTGGAATGGCAGATAAACTACCTGATTTTCCAGACCCAAATGAATTCCCAGAAGAAATCAACAAAACCATCGCTTTATTTCATGGTACAATGGTTCATTCTAAATTTACGGATAATCGGACAACAGATGAAGGATATCCTTGGGAATGGATGGATGTTGGTTACAATTATGCGTTACTTGGCGATATTCATAAGCAACAAATCTTTCCCATTCGCAAAAAGACAAAGATGATGGCGGCATACAGTGGTTCTCTAATTCAACAGAATTATGGCGAAACTTTGTTTAAACATGGAATATTAGTATGGAATTTACAAGAAGACTCTGTTAAAAGTATTGATATCAAGAACGAATATGGATTTGTGAAGCTAATGAACAAGAATAATAAGTGGTTATTAGAAAAAACTGATTTGATTGATTCAGTTAAAAATGAGAACTTTCCAAAAAAATTGAGGATACGTATATTTGGTTCTTATAATGATGAACAGAAACATGAACTTAAGGAAATGTTAGATGATTGCGAATACACTTTAGATGAAACTGTTATTAAAGATGATATTAC
>MDTG01109459.1_pt1 | contig 13145 bp, 13 predicted proteins | sample 811421 | NCBI WGS metagenome assembly MDTG01 (sample SAMN05326645, study PRJNA326480) | marine metagenome | isolation source: seawater | place: Pacific Ocean: South East | collected 2011
ATATAAACCTCAGATAAGAGATGGTGAGGCTATTGAAGTACCTAATGTAAGAACAATTATTGTTTTTAAAATAGAAGACCCCGGTAAGCCCGCTGATTACACACCTGAGGGATGTGCGTAGATAGTTATGATTAGATTAAGTTATCCATTAAAAATTTTTCTTATAGCAACAGTAATAAGTTTATTGCCAGTAACTCTGGGGGTTGCACCATTAGACTACAAAGGAAGTTCTCTAGAAGCTGCAGATTATGAAAATAAAAAGAAGAAAAAACGAAGAAGAACAAAACTACCTAGCAAAAAGATGCAAAGAATATTGCAAACTATTGTACCTTTTATTGAGGCAGAACAATGGGATGAAGCCTTATTGGCTCTAGAGCCTGTGGCAGCTATAGATTCCAAGTTTACTAGTACAGATAGATCCAAAATGTACTACTACAGGGGATATATTTATTTTTCTAAAGAGCAATATGGAATGGCTGAAACTGCTTATAAAAATCTAATTGCTGAAGAGGATTCAAGTGATCAAGAAAGACAAGGTGCTATTTATTCTTTGTCTCAACTTGCTTACATTGCCGAAGATTATAAAACTTCAATAAGCTACTTATTAGAATGGCTTGATAACGAAGAAGAACCGAGCTCAGATGGTTATGGACTTCTAGCTCAAGCTTATTACCAAGTTGAAGATTTTCAAAAGTCAGTTGAGGCAATAGATACTGCAATAGAAATACAAGAATCAAGAGATATAGCAATCAAAGTTCCCGTTCTCGATGCGGAAGGAAATGAAACAGGAGAGATGATCGAGACAGGAGAAACTCGCAAAGGAGTTGCAAAAGAAAATCATTATTTGCTAAAAATGGCCCTTTACTCTGAATTAAAAAAGGATCTTGAAGTCTTACCAATATATGAAATATTGGTTCAACATTACCCTAAAAAACGATACTGGACCAACCTCTCTGGTCTCTATGGACAAAAAGATAGGCAAATGGATCAAATGGGTGCATTAGAAGCTGCTTATGACGATAGATTATTAGACAAACAAAGAGAGTTTACAGCACTTTCACAGCTTCTGTTTATGTTCGAAAACCCTCGTAAAGCGGCTAGAGTTATAGAGGACGGTCTCAATCAAGGAATAGTTAAAAGAGAAGAAAAAACTTTAAAAGCTGCAGCTCAATATTGGCACGCTGCAAAAGAACTAGAAAGGGCTAAACCTTATTATCAACAAGCAGCAACCAAATCTAAAGAAGGTGAACTCTTTATATTTCTTGGGCAGGTGCACTTCAGCCTAGATGAATTTGATAAGGCTGAGAAAGCCATTCAGGAGGGTATAAAGAAAGGTAAGCTAAAAGATGAAGCTGCAGCTTATATGCTTTTGGGTCAAATTAACTTTGAAAACCAAAAGTGGGAATCAGCTATTGAGTCTTTCAGAAAGTGTATTGATGTAGCTGAAAGACAGTTTGACGATAAAAAAGAAAAGCAGAAAGAGAAAAAGAAAAGAGTTCAAGATCAGGCTAGAAAATGGGTAACTTATACTGAGGGTGAAGAAGAAAGAGTTGAGGCCTTGAAGCTAAAGAGAAAAGCCCTTGGCGTCTAACTTTTTACATACTCAACGAAGCTAAACTCTATCCCACTTTCTGATCTTTCTAGTCTGGAAATTTCTTTCCACAGGCTTTTATCCCACTTAGGAAAGAAAGTATCTGCAGAATCGACTTCTAGCTTTATTTCGGTAATCAGCAATTTTGTTGCCAAAGGAAGAAATTCTTTATAAATATATTCTCCTCCAATAACATTAACTGTTTTGGAATATACGATTGCTTCTTCAAGCGCTTTCTCAGTGGAACTAACTTCAGTCACTCCTTCTCTTCCTTGAATAGACTTGGTCATCACAATATTCTTTCTGTTTGGTAGTGGTCTTCCAATAGAATCATAGGTTGCACGACCCATAATTATTGCAGTATTTTCTGTTTTTTCTTTAAAGAACTTAAGGTCTTCTTTTATGTCCCATGGAATTCTTCCATCTTTGCCTATCGCAAGATTTATATCCACAGCAGCGATTAATACTATTTCCATCAAACAGCTATAGGAGCACTTATAAAAGGATGGGATTTATAATCTACAAGAGTAAAGTCTTCAAATTCGTAATCAAAAAGATCATCCTTTTTATTGATATTTATGTTGGGCAAAGGATATGGTTTCCTTGATAGTTGTTCCTCAACTTGATCTAAATGGTTAAGGTATATATGTGTATCTCCTAATGAATGAACAAAATCTCCTACTTTTAAGTCTGTAACTGAAGCAATCATGTAAGTTAATAAGGCATAGGAGGCGATGTTATAAGGAACCCCTAGAAAGACGTCTGCACTTCTTTGATAAAGCTGACACGATAACCTTCCTTCGCTGACATAAAATTGAAATAAAGTATGGCAAGGTGGCAGTCCAGACTTAATCATTATAGGTATTTCCTTCGGATTCCAGGCTGAAACTATATGACGCCTAGAATTAGGATTATTCTTTAGGTCATCAACTACTAACCTAAGCTGATCAATTCCTTCAAAATCTCTCCATTGCTTTCCATATACGGGTCCTAAATCACCATACTGCTCAGCAAATGCATTATCCGTTTTGATTAAATCTATGAAGCCAATCAATTTGTCTTTCCATTCCTGAGAATGCATTTCTAAATTCTTACTTTGATTGGTTTCTTCTAGCCAATTTTGAAAAGGCCATTCATTCCATATGTTTACGTTATTTTCAACTAGATACCTTATATTTGTGTCACCTTTTATAAACCAAAGTAGCTCATGAAGGATCGAATCAAAGTTTACTTTTTTTGTAGTAACAAGAGGGAAACCATCTTGTAAATTAAACCTCATTTGATGACCAAATATACTAATAGTGCCAGTGCCTGTTCTATCTTCTTTTTTAGTTCCTTTGGCCTTTATTTCTTTCAGTAAGTCTAGATATTGTTCCATCAATTTAAATTTGTTTTCTATGAGAATAATAAATGAGAAGCATTCCAATTACTATCATTGGCAAACAAAGTAATTGACCTCTTGTTAGGAACTCAAAAACAAATCCAATGTGCTGATCTGGTGTCCTAAAAAATTCTGTTACAAATCTTATGAGACCATATCCTATTAAGAAATGACCTGAAATATTCATCAACGGTTTTGGCTGTCTAGATACAAAGAGCATGTATACAAAGAGCAAAATTCCTTCTCCAAAGGCTTGGTAAAGTTGAGAAGGGTGCCTAGTTATACCCAAAGGGTCGGATGGAAAAATTACACCCCAGCTCAATTCAGTAGGACGACCGAGTAACTCAGAGTTAAGGAAATTTCCTAGCCTTACAAACCCAAGTCCTGGCGGAACGTAAGGAGCAACTCTATCCATTAGCCAGAAAAATTCTACACCCCAGCCTTTTGACAACCAAAGACAGGCAACTAAAACTCCTACAAGCCCTCCATGAAAGGATAGCCCTCCTTCCCAGATAAAAAATAGAGACAGAGGATTATTCAAAAATTGATCAATAGAGTAAAAAAATATGTATCCAGCTCGTCCACCTAATATTGCCCCTATTAAGCTATAAAACATAAGATCACTTACCTGATCTTCATTCAAATCCTTTTGATACCTTTTAATCAAGAAATAGATTGTGATAAAAGCTGATAGCCAAGTTAATCCGTACCATCTAATGGCTAGCGGACCTAATTGTATAGCTATGGGATCAATTTCAGGAATTAACATTTAAGGCTGCCTAATCTCATCCACCATACTTAAAACTTCTTTTGGAGGAGGATTTGTAAGACTTGATATCACTAAAGCCAGTAAGAAATTTAAGATCATCCCTATAGCACCTATTCCTTCTGGAGAAATACCAAGAAACCAGTAATCGGCATTATTAATTTCCGGATTGATAAACTTAAAGTAAATAATGTAAGAAGCTGTAAAAATTAGTCCACATAACATCCCTGCAATTGCACCTTCTTTATTGAGTCTTTTATAGAAGATTCCGAGAAATAGTGCGGGGAAGAATGTTGCTGCAGCAAGTCCAAATGCAAACGCTACTACTTGAGCTACAAAGGCAGGAGGATAAATACCAAATATTCCTGCAATGCCAATAGCAACTGCAGCAGCAATTCGTGCGTATTTTAATTCTTGTTTCTCTGTAATATTGGGCATATAAGTTTTCTTTAAAAGATCATGAGAAATTGAAGAGGAAATAACTAATAATAGGCCTGCAGCTGTTGAAAGGGCAGCAGCAAGTCCGCCTGCAGCTACAAGTGCTATTACCCATCCTGGAAGTTGGGCTATCTCAGGATTTGCTAAAACTATAATATCTCTGTCAATGTAGATCTCATTTCCATTAGATAGATTTGGATTATTTTCAACAGCCCTTTCACCACTCTTGCCTCTATCATTTGCATATTTAGGCTTAATATCCTCTAGGGCATTACCCGCTGAATATTGAATTTTTCCATCCATATTTTTATCTTTCCAGGCTATTAGGCCTATTTCCTCCCAATTTTTAAACCAAGAGGGAGAGGTGCTATAAGGTTGGTCTTGGATTGAATCAATTAAATTCATTCGTGCAAATGCTGATACAGCAGGAGCTGTTGTGTATAGGAGGGCTATAAAAATAAGTGCGTATCCTGCAGATTGTCTTGCTGCACCTACATTTGGTACCGTAAAAAACCTAACAATTACATGGGGTAAGCCTGCAGTGCCGAACATAAGAGCAGCAGTTATACAAAATATATCAATATTACTCTTTACATTCTCTGTATAGGCCGTGAAGCCAAGGTCTTTTGTAACCTGATCTAGTTTATCTAGAAGATAAATATCACTATCGACCATTGTACTACCAAACCCTATCTGCGGAATTGGATTTCCAGTCATTAGAATAGATATGAATATAGCTGGAACTAAATAAGCAAAAATTAGTACACAATATTGTGCAACTTGTGTATAGGTGATGCCTTTCATGCCCCCCAAAACGGCATAGAAAAAGACTATAGCCATTCCAACAATTACTCCTGTGTTTATATCAACTTCTAAGAACCTAGAAAAAACAATTCCTACACCTCTCATTTGGCCGGCGATATAGGTAAACGAAATAAAGATTAGGCATATAACGGCTAGTTTTCGAGCTGTCTTTGAATAATATCTTTCCCCTATAAAATCAGGAACAGTAAACTTGCCAAACTTTCTTAAGTAAGGGGCGAGAAGAAGCGCAAGAAGAACATAGCCTCCAGTCCAACCCATTAAATACACAGAGCCATCTTTTCCCAAGAAAGCTATAAGACCTGCCATAGATAAGAATGAAGCTGCTGACATCCAATCTGCCGCAGTTGCCATACCATTCGCTACAGGATGCACACCTTTACCGGCAACATAAAAATCATTTGTTGATTGCGCTTTAGACCAGATTGCAATTCCTATATATAGAGCAAAAGAGACCCCGACAAAGATATAGGTAAGTAGCTGAGTAGTCATTTATCTTCTTCTTGGGAAAGTTTCTTATCTAGTCTTTTCATTAGCCAGACATACAAAAAGATAATAAGTACAAATACGTAAATGCTTCCCTGCTGAGCAAACCAAAATCCGAGCTTGAAACCACCAATTTTGATTTGATCTAGAGACTCAGAGAAGATTATTCCAAAACCAAAGGAAGCTATAAACCATATAACTAGAAGAGACGAAATAATCTTAATATTCGACTTCCAATATTGGTCACTTTTTCTTTTCATTTAGCGCGTTAAAAGATTTAAAGCCATTATCATAACCAAAAATGCAAATGCTATTCTTAGTTTTTTTTGTTTCATTCTGTGGGCAATATTGACTCCGTATTTGGCTGTAATAGAACTCATAATCCCTACAATTATTGTCGCTGGCAAGTAAACAAAACCAACACTATTATTAGGTAAGTCCACTGCATCATATCCTATAACTATGTAAGAGATTGAACCTGCTAGGGCTATGGGTATGCCACATGCTGCCGATGTACCTATCGCATTCATCATCTTAAGTCCTCTATGATAGAAATAAGGTACAGAAAATATCCCGCCTCCAATACCAAATACTCCTGAGAGCCATCCTATCCCTCCTCCTGCTACAACTGGACCAACTAAACTGGTTCTAGGGTTTTGCGGCGGCGGAGGGAACTCAAAGATTAATTGGACAGAAGCAACAACTAAAAACAATGCAACTAGTCCTTGTAAAGTACTGCTATCTAAATAGCCGGCTGTAATACCACCAAGACATGATCCTGCAATAATGCTAGGTGCTACGAGCTTTATTAAGTTCCAATTAACAGCCCCTTTAATGTTGTGCGAAAAAGTAGAAGAAAGCGAACTAAAGACTATTACACCTAAAGAACTTCCTAAAACCATATGTGATAGAATTTGTTCAGGAAATCCTAGATACGAAAAAATGTAAAAAAAGGTAGGAATAATAATTATTCCTCCTCCAATACCAAACAAACCAGCCAATACACCTGAAAATGTTCCCAGTAAGAAGTAAATCAGAATTTCCAAGATCACATTTTATCATTAACTATACCTACTCTCTTTAATTTATGTGTTTAATTGCATTGTCGGTAGAGAAAACAAAGGATTGGAATGGCAAAGATTCTTATTTTTTTATAATTATTGCAAATAGAGACGAGTATCATGAAAGGCCAACTACTAAGATGCATTGGTGGGCAAATAATCAGATACTTGCTGGCAAAGATGAAGAGGCAGGTGGGACTTGGCTAGGAACTAACAAAGAAGGTAAGTTTGCTGCTATTACAAACCTAAAAGAAAATACTAATAGCAAATATCTTGTTTCTAGAGGTGAACTAGTAACAGGCTTTCTTGAATCTGACTTATCTGCAAAGAATTATTTAGAGCAATTGGAAAGCAATAAGGAACAATATGCCGGCTTTAATCTTATTGTTGGAGATAAAAATGGTTTGTTTTATTTGTGTAATCGACTTGATGGCATTTTCTTCATACCTGAGGGTATTCATGCGCTAGGAAACCTAACATTGAATTCTTCAACTCAGAAGATAGAGGCGATTAAAAATGACTTTCAGGAGATCATCCATGAAGGATTCTCCAAAAAAAAGGGCTTTAAGATAATGAAGCAGGATTATGGAAGTCTTCATGAAAAAACAAAAAAAGAATTAAAAGTTAGGGACGGAGAAGAGATCCCTTATAGATTTATCAGGTCACCTATCTATGGGACAAGATGCACTACAGTATTTTCGTCTCTACCCTCAGGTGAAGTAAATATATCGGAACTTACTTATAAGAAAGAAGGTATTGAAGGGTCTTCTGTGGACTTTTCTTTCAATATTAAAAATTAGACTTTTTGTATTCTATATAGAAAGGCAATAAATCACTTAATACTTGCCTGTAAGCTTCTCTTTTAAATTCAACACCTGCACGAATAGGGTGCCAGTAAGATGTCCAAGTCCATTTTGTAAATTCAATTTGATCATGAAGGTTAAGATTAATGTCATTGTCTTCGCCAATAAATTCTGCCAAAAACCACTTTTGGGTTTGGCCTCTAAACTTTCTATTTTTCAACGAGAAATATTTCGGAATCTTATTTTTTGGTACATCATATTTAATCCATCGATCATTTTCTTTTATTATCTTTATTTGATTTCTTTTAAGTCCTACCTCTTCGTAAGTCTCCCTAACAATAGCTTCTTCTGGAGATTCACCATCATCTATCCCTCCTTGAGGAAATTGCCATCCATCTCCTGATTTTCTTTTACACCAGAGCAGTTTACCTTCTTCATTAAAAATAATAATTCCGGCATTGGGTCTGTATAATCCTTCATTCATAACTCAACCTTCTTTGCATATATTAATGAAAAAAAACAAATTAGCTTTATTTGATTTAGATGACACTCTTTTCGATGGTGATACAGAAGCGGAGTGGGTTAAATATATGGATCGCAGAGGATTCATTCAAGACTTTGATTTTTACTCAAAGATGGAAGCATTTGAAAAGAATTATAGAGAAGGAAGATTGGATGTTGATGAATATTCGGAATTCTTACTCAGCCCTATCATTGGAAAGAGCCTAAAAGAATTAGAAGATCATATTGAAGACTTTACTTCTAATATTGTGACTAGATTTAGCGATGAATTATCTCAAGAATTGTTAGATAAACATAAAAATGACACTAAAGTTTTGACTTCAGGTTCTTTGTCCTTTCTTGTTCATAAGATTGGCAATAAATTGGGAATTGATAATTGCTTTGGCACTGATCCAGAGTATCTTCAAGGACAATTTACGGGGAGAGTAGAGGGGAGGCCGAATTTCTCTCAAGAAAAGGTTCGAAGAATTAATAAATGGATGGGTTCCAAAAAATTCGATCAGATATTCTCTTATTCAGATTCAATACATGATTTGCCTCTTTTAGAATTTGCCGACTTCCCAATGGCAATTAGTCCAGACAAGGAATTGAGAAGAGTTGCAAAAGAGAGAGGGTGGTTAATTGATGACCGAAGAAGCTCTTATTCGTAGTCTTCCATAGAAGGACAGCTGCAAACCAAATTCCTATCCCCATAAACATTGTCTACTCTGCCTACAGGAGGCCAATATTTATTCTCATACAGACTATCGACTGGGTATGCAGCTTTAGATCGTTCGTATTCTCGATCCCAATTACTATCTATTAAAGTTTTGGCGGTATGCGGAGCATTTTTTAATACATTATCTTCTTTTGAGCTATTGCCTTCTTCTATTTCTCTAATCTCTCCTCTGATTTTTATCATGGCTTCACAAAATCTATCTAATTCTTTTAAAGACTCACTTTCAGTGGGCTCGATCATTAAGGTACCCGCAACTGGCCAAGACATTGTTGGTGCATGAAATCCATAGTCTATAAGCCTTTTGGCTACATCTTCTACTTCAATTCCAGCAGTCTCTTTTAGGGGCCTTATATCAATAATACATTCATGAGCAACAAGACCATCCTTTCCTTTATAGAGTATCTCATAATGACCTTTGAGTTTTGTGGCAATATAGTTTGTATTTAGTATTGCATTTTGAGTGGCTTCTAGAAGACCTTGGGTTCCCATCATTTTCATATACATCCAACTTATAGGCAGGATACTTGCACTTCCCCAATCCGTACCTGATACGGGCCCAACAGCTTTATTTTCATGATGATGAGAAGGCATAAATTCTTTAAGCTTTTCAACTACACCTATTGGTCCAATACCTGGACCTCCACCACCATGAGGTATACAAAATGTTTTATGTAAATTTAAGTGAGAAACATCCCCACCAAAAGAACCTGGATAACATAACCCAACCATGGCATTAAAGTTGGCTCCATCTATATAAACGAAAGCGCCATGCGAATGAATTATTTCACATACCTCTGTAACCGAAGTCTCAAATACACCATGCGTAGAAGGGTAAGTAATCATCAAAGACGAAAGGTTATCAGAGTGAGTTGATGCTTTTTCCTTCAGGTCATTTATATCTATATTGCCTTCTTCATCACAGTCAACGGGAACTACTTTTAAGCCTACCATCTGTGCAGATGCCGGGTTTGTTCCGTGAGCTGATTTAGGAATTAAACATATGTTTCTGTGAGCTTCATTATTATTTTGATGATATGCATCTATTGCAAGAAGTCCCGCATATTCACCTTGGGACCCAGCATTTGGTTGCAGCGATATGCCAGAATAGCCTGTCAGTAAAGCTAACATTTCTTCCATCTCAGATACTAACTTTGAGTATCCTGATAGTTGATCTTTTGGGGCAAAAGGATGAATTTTAGAAAACTCTGGCCAACTCACAGGTATCATCTCAGAGGTTGCATTTAGCTTCATGGTGCATGAGCCTAGAGGAATCATTGCTCTGTCTAGAGCAATATCTTTATCATAAAGTCTTCTTATGTATCTCAGCATCTCTGTCTCGGTATGAAACGCATTGAAGATATTATGATCAAGAAAGCTAGATTTTCTGATTAAGTTTTTAGGTATAGATTGGCTTTTAATCTCTTTCAGCTGATCATTAGAATCAGTGAATATTTTCATCAGAACCTCTAGATCATCCATGGAGGTAGTTTCGTCTAATGAGATTCCTATAGAAGTAGAATCTATTAATCTTAGATTAATGCCATTAGCTCGGGCTCTTAGATGAATTGCTTCTGTATGCGAATCTGTTTCAATTACCAAGGTGTCAAAGAAATCCTCATTCTGAGACTTTAAGCCTTTTGCAGATAAGTTTTCTTTCAGCAAGACAGTAAGATTGTTCACTTTCTGGGCTATTCTTATGAGTCCTTCTTTTCCATGATAAAGAGAGTAAAATCCTGCCATGATCGCAAGCAAAGCTTGCGCAGTACATATGTTGCTAGTAGCTTTTTCCCTTCTTATATGCTGCTCTCTAGTTTGAAGTGCTAGTCTGTATGCTAGATCTCCAGAACTATCTACCGAGGCCCCAACTATCCTTCCAGGCAAAGACCTTTTTAGATCTTCTTTTACTGACATAAAAGCTGCATGGGGACCACCACAGCCCAGAGGAACACCAAATCTTTGAGACGAACCTACAACTATATCTGCGCCCATCTCTCCTGGAGGTTTAACTAGGCATAAAGCTAATAAATCCGAAGCGAATACGGCAATTCCTTTTTTTTCATGAATCGAGTCAACAATTTCAGAATGATCTTGAATTGAGCCATTTGAGCCTGGGTATTGAATAAATGCACCGTAACAGTCTGCATCTTTAGCCTGCTCTATAGGTCCAACTATCACGTCTATTCCCAATGGCTTGGCTCTAGTCTTTAAAACATTTATGGTATTTTCAAAACTGTTTTCATCAACATAGAAGATATCTGATTTAGACTTGGAAACTCTTTTAGCAAGCGTCATTGCTTCTGCAGCGGCAGTAGCTTCATCTAGCAGAGATGCATTAGCAATATCCATACCTGTAAGATCGCTAACCATGGTTTGAAAATTAATGAGAGCTTCTAATCTACCTTGAGATATTTCAGGTTGATAAGGTGTGTAGGATGTATACCAGCCAGGGTTTTCAAATACGTTTCTAAGAATTACTTTAGGAGTGTATGTATTGTAATGGCCTTGGCCTATAAAGCTTTTGAAAACCTTATTTTCTTGTGCAATGAGCTTTAGCTCATCGAGAGCCTCTTCTTCGGTTTTTTCTTCTCCAAGATCAATTTTTTCCTTCTCAAGTATATTTTCCGGTACAACCGCATCAATAAAACTATCCATAGAATCATATCCTATGGATTGCAGCATAAAGTCCCTATCTTGAGAGTTAACTCCTATGTGCCTCTTAGAAAAAAGATTATTTTTTTTTATGGTGGTCAAAGCTATAAGTTAGTTTATTCCTCGCAGGTAGCGTTATATTCTTCTTCCGTCATTAGGTTCTCGAAACTAGATGCATCATTAATTTTGATCTTAAAGAACCATCCATCTTCTAAAGGAGAGCTATTTACGATCTCTGGCTCATCAAGCAATTTCTCATTTACCTCAATAACTTCGCCGGATAGAGGGGCATAGACATCTGACGCTGCTTTTACTGACTCTACTATTGCTGATTCTTCTTCGGCATCTAATTCTTTACCGATATCTGGTAATTCAACAAAAACTATATCACCTAACAAATCTTGTGCGTGTTCACTAATACCTACGGTTAAAATACCTTCTTCATCAATTCTACCCCACTCATGAGTAGCTAAATAACGTAATTCAGATGCTTCGCTCATATTCTTTCCTTAAATATTTCTTTACCTTCTCTGATAAATCTCGGAGAACCAATTTTAGCAAAAACTTCTTTCCCTCTCATCTCAGCAAAGCAACTTTTTGCTGAAATTTTGGGAATTCTTGCCAAAGCTATTGGTTTTTTTAGAGTAGGGGAGTAAGTGCCGCTCGTAACTATGCCTTCCAATTTTTTATCAGTATCAAAGTAGACTTTTTGTCCTTGTCTCAATATTGCTCTTTCTTCAAGCATTAACCCTACAAGTTCATATTGTTTATCATCTTTTAAAATCTTCTCAAGCGCTTCTTTTCCGTAGAAATTTCTTTCTTCATCAGAAAAATCGACAGTCCATGTCATATTACATTCAAATGGAGAAATAGAATCATCCATTTCAAAACCATAAAGGTTCATGCCTGCTTCAAGTCTTAATGTATCTCTTGCACCTAAGCCTATAGGCTGAGCACCAGCTTTGATTGCATTTCTCCAAAGACCAATAGCAAGAGTGTGCGGCAGTATTACTTCAAAACCATTTTCTCCGGTATAGCCTGTTTTAGTTGCAAACATGTCATTGCCATATACACCTTGCTGCTTTTTTTTAGATTCTAGTTCTCTGACAATAGGAGCCGGACAATTAGAGAGGACTTCTAAAGATTTAGGCCCTTGTATGGCAACCATTGATAAATCATCTCTTTCTTCCATTTGCACTAAATAATTCTTTGCCTTTTTAGATATCCACCTCAGGTCTTCACCTCGAGTAGCGCAATTAACCACCAATCTATAACCATTTTCTAGCTTATAGGCAATCAAATCATCTATGACCCCACCATCGTCATTCAACATAGAAGAATAGAGACCTTCATAGGTTTCACTTAGCTTTTTAACATCATTGGCAATTAATGTTCTTATAAATTGCTCAACATCCTCTCCTTCGAAGTCCAGAATTGTCATATGAGAAACATCAAAAATACCGCAATTTTCTCTTACACAATTATGTTCATTTATCTGAGATCCGTAATTTATAGGCATAGACCAGCCATGAAAATCTACCATCTTGGCGTTTGCTTCTATGTGGTTTTGATATAGAGAGGTTTGTTTATTCAATGGTATATAGCTAAAGAAGAATTGTACTATTTCCCTGCTGGTATGTCTTTTGTAATTGGTCTTTATCCACCAAAAATGTGGATAACTTTGTTAATGGATTAACGAGAGTCTTATCCCAATGAACTCATGCATAATTGATTAAAATTTAATCATCTATATTTAATATACCTATCAATTAAATGCGATGTTAAGATCATGTTTTTTATATCACCCAATTCAACTAAATGGATTATTTTTCTAAATTTGAAGAGCTTAAATCTGAAAATCTCTCGTTAGATTTAACAAGAGGTAAGCCATCTTCAGATCAGTTAGAT
>MDTG01128244.1_pt1 | contig 13144 bp, 11 predicted proteins | sample 811421 | NCBI WGS metagenome assembly MDTG01 (sample SAMN05326645, study PRJNA326480) | marine metagenome | isolation source: seawater | place: Pacific Ocean: South East | collected 2011
AGGCAAGCGAGGAGACGCAATGGTACAATTTGATTGGTCCGTTGGCGCAATATCCAAGGCTTTAAAAGATCTCGATTTACATGAAAATACAATTCTGATTGTATCTAGTGACAACGGGCCCGTTTATGATGATGGATATGAGGACGGCTCAACAGTTAGAAAGTCTACTAAAGAGGCTGACCAAGGTCATGATGGATCTGGACCTTATCGCGGAGGGAAGTATCAGATCTATGAGGGAGGAACTCGCGTCCCTTTCATAGTCCGTTGGCCGAAAATGATTAAACCAAGCGTGTCTAATGCTTTAGTTAGCCAAATCGATCTAATTGCTTCATTCGCTAAACTTCTAAATGTTGAATTAAATAAAAATGAGGCCCCTGATAGTCGGAACACTCTTGATGCGTTCCTAGGTAAAGATAAAGAAGGGCTAGACTTTACACTGCAAGAAGCCAACAGAACCGTTGCGCTAAGAGAAGGTGATTGGAAATTTATTCCTGGAAAAAATAACGCGCAGCTATACGATTTGAGCACTGATACAGGAGAATCAAAAAACCTGATAACTCAAAAGCCTGCTCTCGCCAAAAAGCTTAGGCAGAAATTAAACAAATTAAAATCAGAATCTGGCTTGAGGTAAATAAAATATTATTTAAGAGGAGTACTAGAATTTTATTCATTGATCAAATCTCTAACATATTTTCTATCACTATCAGAAAGATCTTCGATAGGAATAGCAACCTTTTTTTTATGCTCTCTCATTAGATAGGCTTTTCCTTCTCTTACCGAAAGAAGTCTAGCCCGAATCTTTTGCCCTGAATGGTTTGTGAAATTCCTAAGCGGGGATTCTAATTCCGTTCCTTTAGTATTTCGTTTTTTTTGGTCAAAAAAATCAAAAATCCTCTCCACCATTTCTGGGTTTTTAGTTATTGAGTTAAAATGATTTCCTCCTTTGATCTCCTCGTATTTAAAATCCATTTCAAGTTTTTCCATTTTGCCTGCCCATTCCCTAATGACACTGACGGGTATCAACCGGTCTCTTTCACCAGTAACGAGGTAAATGGGGATTTCTCGCATACTTTCAAGAATGGAGTCATTAAAATCAATAGTTTGTCGCATTAATGCAGGAGACAATGGGGCTAGGCCAGCCCAAATCTTTGAATGCTTGTTCCCAAGATAAATGGTCCCCCCTCCTCCCATCGAATGCCCCATCAGAAAGATCCGATCTGGGTCAATATTGAATTCGTTTTTCGTAATTCGTAAAACATTCATTACATCCATTTCGCTTAGCTCCCCAATGTTTTCAGGGTCGTTGGGATTTTCACCGAGAAACAAAGATTCAATCGTTCCCTTCTTTGTCTTTCCCCTGGCTCCATACCAACCCCGTTCGTTATAGCCAAAAGGAGCCACCACTATGTAGCCTCTAGACTCAGCTTCCTTTACGATTCCTCTATAACGAATAATCTGTTGGGGATTACTACCAAGACCATGCAATAAAACGATTAGGGGAGTTTGCTTCTTTTGCGAATAAGAATTCGGGACATACTGAGAGTAGCTAATATTCTTGTCTGCTTCTTTGAAAAAATAAGATTTTTTTTCTATCTTACCAGCACCTTTGCCAGAAATGAGTAAAGGCAGAGTCACTAAGAGAAAAACCAATAATGTTCGAGATTTGAGCATTTAAATATTTATTAGATCAAATTTGATAAGTCTCAAATTATAAAATAATTCCCTCTTCCCCTCATGACTAAAATTAATAGTTATAAAACATTGTTTATATTGATTTTATTGAAGATTTTATCGATTTTAAATAAATTAATTTTTATCTATAATTTAATGTGAAAATTAATAATCATATTACTAACAGATAGATAAATGCCAATAATTGCTCTTCTTCTTACTTTACTAGTCATCGCTGTCCCAATATGTGCATTTATTGCGCTCAGCCAATCCAATAAAGCATTAAGAGAAATAGAGACTCTCAAACAGGAACTTAATAAATTATTCCGTGAACAAAGTAGATCTCAACCAAATGATGACCTGTTAAATGAAATAGAGTCGATCAAGTCGAAATTAAATAAATTATCTCTTGAACAAAGAGCGTCCCAACCAACCAAAACATTTGATAGTCGCTCTATCTCTCAAGAAAGAACTAAACCTACCACAGTAGAAGAGAAATCAATCCAACCCTCTCCTCTTGCTCAAACCACCACCGAAGAAAGTCTTGTTCAGCCCACTGTTTGGACTGAATCAAAATCATATGAGGAAGGCAACACAATAACTGTTAATTACGTTTTACGGACCAAAGATGGAAAAAAACTGAGCGAAGGATACAACAAAGCGCGTTTAACACTAATCAGAAAAACATATGGGCAAAATGGAGAAGAAAAAGAAATAATAGAATCAAAATTACTAAATGTATTTCAGGCGCAAGTAAGAAGTGAAGATTTCAAGGCTGACAAAGAGGGGAAATATCAATTTATTTTGAATTATGGGCCTACCGGCAACCAATCATATGAATCAGAAAGTTTCACGATCATTAAAAAGAGAGCAACTCAAGCAACTCAAGAATCTGCAAAGCCTTTATCGCCAAAGAAAAAAGCCACAGCTCTCTTAGAACCACAGAAAAGCTCACAAACAAAAGGAACTGAATTAAATGATTCAGATATTGAGCCATCTGATTCCCTAGAAATCAAGCTCGGCACTTACTGGTTTGTAAGAATAGGGGTTATTCTGTTATTAACCGGTCTCACCTTTTTAGCATGGTTTAAAAAAGATTTTTTTCTGGAGCTTTCAGCTGCCACAAAAATCTCATTATTTTATTTTATTAGCTGCGGAATGGGAGGACTTGGGCTGTGGCTACACCGAAGAAAAAAAGAACTCCAAAACTTTGGTCAGGTGCTTATAGCAGGAAGTTTTGCAGGCACTTACTTCACGACCTATGCCGCTCACATATTTGAACCAGTCAAAATAATCGACAACTCTAGCCTTGCTCTTTTTCTCCTTTTTGCGTTGGGCGCATTAATGGTCGGAGTCGCAGAAAAATTAAAATCACAAACAATTGCCCTTTTTGCAATCGGGTCATCTTACTATGCAACTTATGTTCCATTAATTCATCAGGGTACAATTTCACCATGGATTATCCTTGCCTCTAATTTAATACTCGCGGTCACCTCAGTTCTTTTCATGGTTAGGAACCGATGGTTCCGTATACCAGCATTGAGCATGGGAGCCTCTTATTTAGGTTTTTGGATCTGGCGATTTTTAGAAAAATCTCCGGACTTTATCCTTGTAACACTTTTCCTTGGCTCTCTCTGGTTGGTTTATACCGTTGCAGTTTTCATCTGCAAACATAAAGAGTTTAGTGATAACGAAAGAGCAACTTTTCTGACTCTCAATAATGCAGCTGTGTTTGGTTTTATGACTTGGGAAGTTCTCAAGTTACCAGAACCCAACTTTTGGATTTTAGCACTATCAATCGGCCTCACTCTAATTGGGTGTGCCTTTATCTCATCTAGGTTACTCAAGAAAAATCCTCTTACAAAAAACGCTTACCTTATTCAGGGACTTTCGCTGGCGACTCTGGGCCTGATGACGACAAAACAATCAGAATCGATCAAGGGCCCCATACTCGCAGCCGAGACATTAGTCTTACTCTTCAGCTCTTCCCGACTTAAAAACATACTAATCCGATATGCTGCGGTCGCCACGTCCATTGCAGCAATCGTCTTCGGTTTTATTTCCATCGAAAATAATAGCGCAGATTATTTAAGGAGCTCATTAACCATCACTGCGTTCCTGTTAGCCGGAGGAATTTTATCTGCGAAGAAAATAGAATTAGAAGATAGTGCTATATTAAGAAATTTCACAACGTATTTTGTTGGAGCTGCAATATTGATGTTCACGTCAGCATTATTATATCAGTACAATCATTTAGAGATTGCTTGGATTAGTGACCCTTTTTATAATTTACTTATACTTGCAGCCGCTCCAATCATTGGATGCATTTCTTATTATTTTCTGAGAATTCGCGAATTAACTCTATTAGGCCAAATTCCTTTCTTTTTTGTAGCTGCATTTTCTTTAGGTTTCATTGCTAATCAAGGACTCATCTCTCAAAATATAACATTCCTAGCTCTTACACTATGCTTCATACATTGGTGGAAAATGCAGGGCCATTTGATTCTTGATCCAAATGATCACGAAACAAGGACGTTAAAAATTCCAAGCATCATTGAAGCCTGTTATTCGGTCGCCATTGTTGCACAAATCTTTTCATGGGCCATTTCAACAACAATGGATAAAACGCCCAATGGTGAACCTTGGTTATGGCTCGGCCCTCTCCTAGCAATTTCAATAACTATCTACAGCTTCATTTGCAAATTAAAATACCTAGGTGCACTATCACAGTTATTTCTTGGATTTGCATGCTTGATCCAGATCAATATCTGTATTGATAGTCAGAATGACAGCCCCATACTCGCCTTAATTCCTATAGCCACTCTTTTTGCAACACTACTCTTCTTAGTTGGGGCTAATAAAACTACGTCGTCTGAGAATTATGAAACCATAGTTCTCTCAAGTATTAAAAAATTATACGCCATCCTTTTATCCTTACTTACATTGCTATGGGTATATAATTATACACCACGAGAATATCAATCGTTAGTCAGTATCGCCATAGCCATTACAAGTTATTTTGTTAGCACAAAAAACTTCATTATTGATAAAAAGTTAATCCAATGGCTTAGCCTCAGTTATCTTGTAACTGGATTCATTTACTTAGCACTCGAGCTCGTTGACGGTAAGGCCTCAATAGAGAGCCTAATTGGAATTCTTGGGTTAATGTCATTTCAACAGTTTTTCAAATCATTTAAAACCCCATTAAACATATCAGCCAAAATACACAACGCTCTAATTCTATCAGCTTCAATAGCCCTATTCTGGTGGTGTACAGAGGAAGTTTCTGACACAGGTGCTGCCCTTCGTACAATAACCTGGGCCGGATTGGCTGTTATAAACTTCTTGGTGGGAATCAGCCTAAAGGAGCGTTGGTATCGATTAATAGGTTTATCTATATTGGGAATTTCTCTCTTGTCCCTCATTCCTATCATTTGGAATATGTCTACAGACCTCAAAATTACAAGTCTATTTGTTTTGGGAGGAATATTTGTTGGCCTTGGTTATATTTACACTAGATACAAAGATCATATCAAAAAGTTATTATAAAACATACATTTCAATAAGAATCTTTATGAGTATGCTGATTGGGTTCAATTATCATGTTTTTTATAACTCTAACTCTTTATGCTACGTTTTATCTAAATACTATTTCTAGCATTCAAGAGAAAGTCAGTGAAACAAAGTCATCTAGCTTATTTAGAAATGAGCAATCAAAAGAATTAGAGGATATCGGATTATTTATTTTTAAAGATAAAAAAAGCAATCAAATCATTGAAATTTCAGGAAACAATAACAAGCGAATTAAAGATTCTCATCTCAAGTTAATTGGAAATTTTAAAGAAATTACTGACCTATCGCTGGAGGAGACCCAAATAACTGAAAAGGGCATTCGCTATATTACTAGCCTGCAGAAACTAGAATGGCTCAATTTGTATAAAACGCCCATCAACGATAAAGGCCTCAAGGAGATTGCTAAAATCAAATCAATTAAACTTCTTCCTATTGGCGAAACCAAAGTAACCAATGATGGCATGATCCACTTGGCAGCAATGAGGCAATTAGAGTATCTAGGCCTAAGAGGAAACCCTATTAGTAATGCTGGCACAAGCCACCTAAAATCGCTGGTAAATATTGAAGGTTTAAATTTAGCAGAAACAAAAATATCCGACAAAACTTTAAACCATATCTCCAAGTTTAATCACCTAGAAAAACTTTGGATACAGAAGACTGAAGTCAGTGATCAATCTATTCCAGTCATTACAAATTTTAAGAAATTGAAACAACTTGATGTTAGTCACACAAAGATAACTACCGAGGGAATTAAGAGAATTAAATTTAAACTTCCCTATTGTGAAATAATTTCTAGTAAATAGAAATTAATTAGCCTGGAGGCCATAGCAATGGCCTGCCCGCCAAAATGTGTACATGCAAATGAGGAACAGTTTCACCCCCGTTCTTTCCATTATTGATAACAATTCTAAACCCCTGGCCTTCATCAGAAAACCCTAGATTATCCGCGATCTCTTTGGCTCTCAATAAGAGATGTCCTAATAGCTCTTTATCCTCATCCGTCGATTCTGCTAATCTGGAAACAGGCTTTTTTGGAATAATTAAAATATGACAAGGAGCCTGCGGAGAGATGTCATTAAAAGCCAAACAAAGATCATCCTCATAAACTATCTCAGCCGAAATTTCTCTATCTATAATTTTCTCAAATAGCGTTTTCTCCCCCATTCTTTGGCCCTGTTAGGATTCCTACTTTAGCACAAGGCTAATTTCTCCACTTCTATTACGCGCAAGCTCTGAAATTATGTAGTCATTGATCTCTTCTGTTAACTCAACACATTTAGAATTCCACCTACCGGCACCGGTAAGATGTTTGACTGCCTTACGAAATTCAAAACACATTATTTGTGATGTGCCACTACGTTCAGTGTCGATTAATTTTTCACGAAGTATTCTAAAAAATTCCAACTCAAATCCGGACCCCGCATCAATAGCAATATCCATTAATGAAATACGAACTGGCGGAGGTCCAATTTCAAGAGTCCTCGCAATATCTTCACAGCCCATAAAGGCCAAAGCCGTTTCGATTTTATTGAATAATTCCTCAACAGTTATCGTATTTTTAGGAAATCGATTCTTAAGGTATTCAATGACGGCTCTCGTAATATCAGGTGCAAAAAACCAATCCTGATGACCCGCCTTATTAGCTGCTTTAGTTATCTCATCAGATAGCCATCTCGCCTCATAACTTACTACTTCATAATCTCCAAATTTTAATAAAGGTAGTAGGTTGGGCTGACAGACCATTTCTTGCTGAGGGGTTTGAAAATTAAATAGGGTTATAATTAAATAGGGGCTTTTATAATGCTCTATTTAGAACGTTCAAAGCAAGCAATTGTCTGAAAAAGTTTAGATATTTTTCTCAGGTTTTAGGGCCGCCTACCAAGAGACTCGATTTCATTAATGAACTCACCAACATCCTGAAATTGTCTGTAAACTGATGCATATCGTACATATGCTACTGGATCAATTTTTTCGAGCTTAGCCATGACTCTTGCCCCAAGAACCTGGGTCAAAACTTCTCTAGATTCCTCGGATTCTAGCTCAGAAATAATACTATCTGCAGCCTCCTCCAATATATCTATACTTACAGGCCTTTTCTCACAGGCCTTTAGCAACCCATTAAGGAGTTTTTCTCTGCTAAATGGCTCTCTTATCCCATCACGCTTAACGACTCTCATGTCACTGTGCTCTAAATGTTCATAAGTTGTGAACCGATGGCCACAGTCTAAGCACTCTCTTCTTCGCCGCACAGAAAGGCCATCCTTGGATTCTCTTGAATCCACGACTTTATCATTTATTCCTCCACATTTAGTGCACCGCATAAATCTATTACCAATATGAACAACCCAATTCAATGCAGTCAACGATCAACTCGGGTATCTTAAACCAATTTATTAAGGATCAGTTAAGAATTATTGACCTAGTTAATTTTCATATTTGTGATAATTGACTGGTTATCAATAAACATAGCGATTCTTTATCATGCTTTAATTTTAAATATCATTGAAATTTATATGGCGAATTTATTTTCAAATTATGATGCTATTTATTGAAATTGAAAAATAAATGGGCAAAATAATAGCTAATGTCTTTACCTATATTAGATCGTTGGAGCAACGCAGTTAACAATCATAATGCAGAAGAGGTTTTGTCTCTGTACAATGAAGGCGCCGTACTTGTAGCTACTTTTTCTCCTAACCCTTTGAACACAACTGAAGCCATTCGAAGTTACTTTGAAAATTTCTTATCAAACCCCGGGGCTGGAGTTAAATTCAATATGGACTCTATCAACAAACAGGAGATAGCTGAAAATATAATAGTTATTAGCGGGATTTATACATTTTTAAAAGAGGACGATGGAAATACGGTAGAAGTACCTGCACGCTTTACTTATGTTGTGGATGAATCATCTGAGGGCCAGATCATACACCACCATTCTTCTCAATTACCTTAGCCTAAATATATAAGGAAATTATAATTTCCCTATATTGACAGTCCAGTAGTTATTAACCCTCCCAACTCCCATTGAATCGGTTTCTTTATTGAACATCATAATTCTTTGCGAATCAGAAACCCACCAAGCTTTGAACGCCTCTCCTGGTTCTGGACTTAGCTTGTAAAGAAGCTCCCAGTAAACCTTGCCAGCATATCCAGCATTCTTAGCCCGCGCCGCATAGCCTGAACCATCAAAACTTTTGTGTGAGAAGAAATCTTGAAAATGCATGTCGCCTGAATGCATTTCTGAAGCCAATGTTAGTTCTTGATCAATTCTTAATGCAATTAACCCAAGAGCAACTCGTCTTTGATTAATTTCTGACAGAAGTTTCTTATATATTGAAGTGCCCCAGTTAACTTGTTCATTATAACTTTTAATAGCTTCATTCTTTTCATAAACCAATTTCAGGTTTGATAAACTATTCACATCAGAATCAGGGTTATCTTCATTAGGTTTGGCAAGAGCTATGAGCTCATTAAATTTAGCCGGGACGAATGCGCTTTCACCTTTGGACCAAGAGATCTCGCTATCCAGTTCAGAAAATAAACCAACATAACCCTTTAACGATTCATCATCCTCAAACTGATTACCTTTAAGCGAATCAGTTAAGACTTTGTATCGCTCTTGAGAATTTTTAACCGTATCCTCCATTTCTTTTACTCTTTGTTTTAAATTATCTGGATCTTTCTCCTTCCATTTTGTCATTACAATTATAAGAGCAGCACTAGAAGCATCCTTCCACGCCTGATAGTCATTCTCAAAAGAGGTTGAACTTTGTTCGGATGCACTAAGCGATGAGACCTTTGAAGAAAACTCGGACAATCGTTTGCTGCGAGCCTGTTGTAAGAGTTTCTCGTAAGTTTCCTTGAACTGATCTCCCAACTCTCTAAATGAATCATAAACAATTTCTCTTTTGGACAACTCTTCTGAGATTAAAAACTTTAGACTCCTGTCTTTGTCCTCTTTAGTCAGTTCAAAATCCTCCTCAGAAGGACCAGGCATTTTAAAAGGAACACTTTCGTCAACAACGGTAGACTTTAAGTTCTCTTCGGAAGGCTTGTCGTTATTTCCAGCCCCATTAACATAGATCTTTTTTGTAATTACGGTCTTACTATTTTGATCTTCCCCGCTAGAAATCTTAATCATCTTCCCACTACTTACTAAGTATACACCCAACCCACAAAGTCCTATTAATGTAATAAGAACCAAGACCCCGCCCATCGAACTTGATTTTTTAATTACTATTGGTTTAGGCGGAACATAAGAGGAAGCTCCGGGCATCTTTAACACAGGAGGCTTGTTGTCTACCGGCTGACTAACATTCGTTTCAATATTTTCGTTTGTAATCGTCTCAGCTTGAGGCAGCTCACCCATCTCAAGAATCTCAATCTCTTGGTCAGGGCTTGCGGGAATCAAAAACTTTGCATTACAGCTAATGCAGCGCCCTTTGTGGCCAGCGTGTTCTTCGCTAACCTCAATTATTGTCGAACAAACAGGGCAATTAATTTGCATGTGCGGCTAGGGTAAAATAAATTTTTTTTAGTTAGGAAATTCACTCATCGCCTTAAGAGGCCTTCCACCGAAGGGTTTATCCCAGCCATTTTTTCCAGGATCAAAATATAAGGTGGCAGGAGCATCCTTGAACATGTATTTGGACTCTTCTGGAGCATCTCCCAAAAACTGAACCGTCTTGAGCCCGATGCATCCACTAAATGCTGAAACTCCTATGCTCGTCACATTCGGAGGAATCGTTACATTGGTGATCTTTATACACTCCCTGAATGCAGAGTTCCCGATCGAGGTAAGTGTACTCGGCAGAGTCAATGACGTCATTCCACTATTTCTATAGAAAGCATTCTCTCCGATTGTTGTAACGGCAAAACCTTCAATAGTACTGGGTACAATCACTTGCCCAACTCTAGTACACTTAGTAAGAATAACTGATTCGCCGTTAAGACTATATTCAAAACCACTTAAATCGACCTTTGGAACTTCCTCTTCTGAAGGCTGTGCCTTATTTTGATTCTCCTGATTCTTATTTTCTTTATCCTTGCAACCTATTAAGAGAGCTAAGGTAATAATTAATGAGAGTAATCTTTTCATAACTACAATTTACCACCTAGTAAGCGAGTGACCAATTAAAAATAGACTCCGAAAAATTGGATTTAATTAGAGTTATCAGTAAGGAAAAATAGACCTAATATACTAATTTTTCTGATAAAAGATATTAGTAATGCTCTAAGTGAAAATTCCCTATGGGGTTTTGAGGTAAATATCTTTAAATTCTACGACCATGCCCTTGTCATGTAGTTGTAAGCCGATGAACCCTTTTTCAAGCTGTCCCTCCTTAATATTATCTGTGAATTCAGAGGCCAATTTATTATTTATCCACAATTGGAAAAAGTTACCTTTGGCCACGATCCTACAGTCATTCCAGTCGTGACGTTTTATCTCATCAAGTTTAATGGCATCTTTGATTTTCTCACTCTTTCCCTTGCCATCGTTGTCGATAACCAAACGCGTTCCTCTCGGACAAGGAAACTCACGTCGGGTACCGGAGCCAAAATGAAAATCCCAAGCTCCCAATACACCTGGTCCAATGCCAACATGACCGATGTCAGCATGATAACCCTCGAATGGTCTTTTATTTGTTTTGTCTGGCCGTGTCCTAATCTCAACTCCAGTGTTACCTTTGGTTACCATTTTATATTTAAACTTAAGTTCAAAATCTTTCAACTCTTCATTCTTGGAATAAACAAGATAGACAAGACGATCTTCTTGACCCTCACCTCTTATCACTCCGTCCTTTATAGACCAAGGCTTGTACGGAGTTACCGGAGCACTACGCCATCCGGTCAAAGTCTTTCCATCAAAAATGGAAACAAATCCATTCTTATCCTCAGCATTTAAAAGAGAGACAGATAATAAAATAAAAAAACAACTGACTAAATATTTAAAGGTTTTAAGCATAGGACATATTTTAACACTTAAAAATTTATTGAAAACAAAATATAGTTTCGCCAATAAAGAAAATTAACCCCAAGAGGAAAAATCAACCCTCTACGGCTAGAGTAGAGGATTTTATTAAACTATAATATCGTGAAGAACATTACCAGCCACATCGGTCAGTCTAAAATCTCTTCCACTAAAATGATAGGTTAAGCGTTCATGATCAATCCCCATCATATGAAGTATTGTTGCATGAACGTCATGTATCGATGTTCTATTGACAGCTGCATGGTAGCCAATCTCATCAGTTTCCCCGTAACTAGTTCCGCCCTTAATGCCTCCTCCGGCCATCCACATGGTAAATCCAAACGGATGATGATCTCTTCCACTTCCTCCCTGTTTATGAGGTGTCCTTCCAAACTCCCCGCCCCAAACGATTAAGGTTTCATCCAGCATTCCTCTTTGCTCTAAATCTTTAATGAGGCCGGCCATTGGTTGGTCTGTCGAAGCGCAGTGCTTGTTATGGTTTCCAGTAATACTACCGTGAGCGTCCCAATTGTTATCACCATGACCTCCTCCTGAATACAACTGAACAAATCTCACTCCACGTTCCACCAATCTCCTCGCCATTAAACACTGAGTGCCAAAATATTCACCAGGATTTCCTTTTTCAATCCCGTAGAGTTTCTTAGTATCATCAGTCTCTTTGTCAAGATCAAGGGCCCCAGGCGCAGCAGACTGCATGCGGTAGGCAAGTTCGAAGGATTGAATCCTTGCCTCCAGAGAAGTCTCAGCAGGACGATCGTTTGAATGCAATTGGTTCATCCGACCAGCAAAATCTAAAAGCTCTCTCTGATTTCCATCCATCACATCCTTAGGTCTATTAAGATTAAGAATTGGCGTCCCTCTTGATCTGACTGGTGTTCCTTGAAAAGCTCCTGGAAGAAATCCAGACCCCCAGTTAGGTGCCCCCCCTATAGGACCGCCTCTATGGTCATACATGACAACGAATCCAGGTAGGTCTTGATTTTCAGTGCCTAGCCCATAGTTCACCCATGATCCTAGACTAGGAAAACCCGTTCTGATCATGCCAGTATTCACTTCGAATAATGCAGGGGCATGGCTTATGGAGTGTCCATAGACACCGCGCAGCATCGCCGTATTATCTATAACTTTAGACAGGTGCGGATACCTATCCGAAACCCAGTGCCCACTCTGTCCATGCCTTTCAAATTTGTAGGGCGAAGGAAAAAGTCCTCCTGCACTTCTGGCCCCTTTCGTTTTGACCACATCATTGACACTCTTCCCAGAATATTTTTCTAGTGCCGGCTTGTAATCAAATAAGTCTACGTGGCTGGGGCCTCCGTACATGAACAAGAAAATAACACTCTTAGCCCTAGCCGCAAAATGCGGTTGACTAGGAGTAAATGGAGAAGGTTTCTGGCTACCTAGTAAACCTTCCTGAGCCATCATGGCTGATAGAGCCAACGATCCAAAACCGCATCCCGACCGTTTCAACAATTCGCGTCTAGAAAGAGAACTTGGATTTATCGTAGAATTAATCGACATAGCAAAATTCGTTAAGAGTAAATAATATGTGGCACAAGTTATCTAGAGATTGCCCATCTTTAGAAAGTAAGTCATTACTGGCAGTTATCTCTAGTTCTGTTGGTGCCCTTGATAGAGCACGCCAATAAGCTTCAGTAATAAGTTTTGGAATATCTGATTCTCCTACATTTTTCTTTATCGACTCGGCAAAATGCGATGCCTGGGATCTAACAAACTCATTATTCAACAGCATCAGGGCTTGTGTTGGGACAGTAGTAAGTTCTCTAACCCCTCGGCTTTGCATTGCATCAGGAACATCAAAAACCTCAAAGAAAGGAACTCTCATGGATCTCCTCATAAAGACATAAATACTCCTTCTCCAAGTATTGGGACCGTCTTTAACATTGA
>MDTG01336188.1_pt1 | contig 13144 bp, 7 predicted proteins | sample 811421 | NCBI WGS metagenome assembly MDTG01 (sample SAMN05326645, study PRJNA326480) | marine metagenome | isolation source: seawater | place: Pacific Ocean: South East | collected 2011
AGGATTTTTATTAACTATTTAATTTTATTATATTATGGCTAAAAAAGCTACAGCAGTAGAAACTGTTGAGGTTGCACCTCAGGAAGTGGTTACAAAAACACCACCTAAACCCACAAAAAACGCGTGGGAAATTAAAGATAGAGTTTATTATTTAAAAGGAAATAAAAATCCTTTAACTTTAACTATTCCAGGTAAGCATACTAGAAAGCACTCATTATTATATTTTGACGAAAAAACCGGAGTACAAAGAGAGCTAAGATATGCTACAAATCAAGATTCGCCTTTTGTAGATGAACAAAAAGGTGAGTGCACTATGGGTCATATTAGATTTAGAGAAGGTACTTTAAAAGTAAAAAAGCAACAACAAAACCTACAAAAACTGCTTTCTTTATACCATCCATTAAAAGGTAGAATATATGAAGAGTTCAGTGCTGTTGAAGAAGCTGCTGATGATTTAGGTATTTTAGATCTTCAAATTGATGCTATGAATGCTGCTAGAAATATTGACATAGATCAAGCAGAAGCTATTTTAAGAGTTGAGATTGGTTCAAAAGTTAACTCAATGAGTTCCAAAGAACTTAAAAGAGATTTGCTTTTGTTTGCTAGAAGTAATCCTCAATTATTTATTAGCTTAGCTAATGATGATAACGTTCAATTAAGAAACGTTGCTATTAGGGCAGAAGAAGCTGGAATAATTAGATTATCAGGCGATCAAAGAACATTTACATGGGGAACAAACGGTAGAAAACTAATGAACGTACCTTTTGATGAAAACCCTTACTCAGCATTTGCCGCTTTCTTGAAAACAGACGAAGGTGTTGAGATCTATAAATCTATAGATAAAAAACTATAAAAACAAGTGATACTAATACATGGGCGGTTTCGGCCGCCTTTTTAGTATAATAAAAAATTAATATGGCAGTAAGCGTAAATACAGTATACCAAACAGTCTTGTATATATTAAACAAAGAACAGAGAGGATATATAACACCTGCTGAATTTAATAGTATTGCGACTCAAGTTCAAGATGAAATATTTCAATCTTATTTCCCTGATGGAAATCAAGTTAATAGATTAAATCAAAACAACACTCAAAACGACACTGAGTTCTTTAACATGTTTAAGGATATAAACTATAAGTTGTATCCTTTTGAAAAAACACTTCAATTTAGTTACAGTTCAATAGGCAACTGCTACTACAGTCCTAACAGCAATCCTAATATATATAAAATAGGGCAAGTAATAACAAACTACAGTGGACAACCTCAATACTCCTCAATAACACAATTAGTTAGTAAAAAAGATTTTAATAAAATAACTAGATCAAAACTAACCTCACCCACAAAGTCTTATCCTTTATTTTATACTGAAAATAATAATATTTTTTACGCAATAGTTAACATAAACACGCCTGGTTTAGGTTATGTTAATGGATCAAGTCATACTACTACAGGAGGAACAGGTACTGGATTTGAATTAACAGTCACTACTGGAACAGGCGGTATAGTTTTATCAGTTAATGTTACAAATTATGGTTCTGGTTATTCTGCGGGTGATGTTTTAACTGTGACAGGTGGAACAACAAGCGCGAGTATAACTGTAACACCTATAACCCAACTAGTGTTAAAAATATCACCGCTGCCAAATAATAGTAATGATACTGTTTTTGTAGATTGTATTACTAGTCCTAAGAATCCAAACTGGGGTTTTACAACTGGAGGACTTAGTCAGTATGTTTTTACTCCAGTTGGATCAATAGGATCTTCATCTGTAGATTTTGAATTAGATACATCAGAACAAACTAATTTAATTACAGGTATATTAAAGTATTGCGGTATTATTATCAATGATCCTCTTATAATACAAGCTGCAACTCAAGAGTCTGCACAAGTAGAGGCTAATGAAAAATCTTAAATAAATGAGTTTAATAACAGAAACAAATCAACAATACTATCAAGGTGCAGAAGTTTTTTTATCAGCCGCAGTTTTACCTACGCCAAATGATCAAACTTTTACTACAACTTTTGACACTAATTTAGTCTTAGGATCTTACGATCCAACGGAAACTAATTATGCTTTAAATAATTTTAAGCTATATACTAGTCTTAGTGGTTTACCTGGAACTTTCACAGAATATACAAGTGCTTATACTATAGAAAACAATACTATAACTCTTTCTGGATTGCTAGTTGACACTTATGTAGTTGTTCAATTAAAATCACTAAGTGGTGGTAATTATGGTAATCAAGACGCTTTTGGAACAACAGTAGAAAACAACTATGGAGGATATGAGTACATAACTTTAAATGATGCTATAGATAACTTCATGGTTGGTTATGTTGGTGACGGTAAAATACTACAGAAAGCAACTAAGTCTGATGTATTGTTTTTCGCTAAAAGATCTTTACAGGAGTTTAGCTATGATACACTTAAAAGTATACATTCGCAAGAATTAACAATACCAGCGAGCTTAAATATAGTGCTACCTCAAGACTATATAAATTATGTAAGTGTTTGTTATATAGATGAATTAGGAGTTAAAAGACCTATTTATCCAGCAAATAACTTAACGACTAGTCCTTATGAAAATCCCGTACAAGACGCTACAGGCGTACCAGTTCAAGATAACTTTGGCTCAGCTATAGAAGGAACTTCTATAACAGAAGAAAGATGGAAAGAAGCAAACGATAGAATTATTAGTCAACAAATTTTTAACAATTTAGACGACTATGCTTATTGGGCAAACTATTATGGTTTTCAAACTGATATATTTTATGGACAACAATATGGTATAGTACCTCAATATGCTCAGCGAAATGGTTGGTTTAACCCTAATTACAGAGAAGGTAAAATGTCTTTTTCAAGTAATTTAGTAGATAAATTAATTGTATTAGAATACATATCAGATGGTTTAGCTCATGACAAAGATACTAAAGTGCCTAAGTTAGCCGAAGACGCTCTATACGCGTCTATACTGTATAATATAGTGTCTACAAGATCTGGACAACAAGAATATACTGTCCAAAGATTAAAAAGAGATAGAAGCTCTAAACTTAGAAACGCTAAAATAAGATTATCAAACATTAAACTTGATGAAATAGTACAAGTTATGCGTGGTAAATCTAAATGGATAAAACACTAAAATTAAATGGCTAAAGCTAAAAATACTTTTTTGCGCTCTAAAATGAACAAGGATATAGACGCAAGAATAATTCCAAGCGGAGAATATCGAGATGCTAGAAATGTTCAAGTAAGCAGATCAGAAGGAGACGGAGTAGGTTCTTTAGAAAATGTGCTTGGTAATACTCAAATGGCAGACTTTAAAATATTAACCGGTGTATCTAATTTAACTTGTATTGGTAGTTTTGCTGACGATATTAACAATAATATTTATTTATTTTTTACAGACTATTTAGATCTTAGTGCTGAAAATTTTGTTTACAATAAAGATGCTAATAATTTTATATATTCATATAACACTGTAACTAAAACAGCTACAAAATTAGCTCAAGGTAGTTTTTTAAATTTTTCAAAAACTAATTTTATATACGGCATTAATGTTTTAGAAAATATATTATTTTGGACAGACAATAGAAATCAACCTAGAAAATTAAATATAAATCTTGCTTTAGAAAATAATAATTATTATAACAACGAAGACCAAATATCTGTAGCAAGTTATAATCCATATAAGTGTATTCAACTTTTTAGAGAAAGTCAAATAGCAAGCACCGGTACAGATTTAAAGTATGAAACCACTATGCTTGATGTTGTAAGTAAATTTTATCCCAACGGTGGTACTGCTCAAGTAAATACTACTACCGCTACAACTTACGCCGCAGGTACAGATATACCTGTTGTTGATTTTGAAGGTAAAATATATGTAGGTTCAGAAGTAAAAGGAGTTGGATCCTCAAGCGTTCCAACTGGAACTAAAGTTACTTCTGTAGATTCTACAGGAACTCCAATTCAATTAGATCAAAATATTACTATTCAAGGACCAGGCGGAGTATCACCATCGGTTAATGATAAAGAATTAATATTTGAACCAAATCCTTATTATGATGCTTTTTACAATGGTGATCCTAATTATTTAGAAAATAAATTTGTAAGATTTAGCTATAGATTTACATTTAACGACAATGAAAACTCTATATTTGCTACATTTACACAACCTACTTTTATACCCAAGCAAGATGGTTATTTCAAACAAGTAACACCAACTGGACAAACAGTTGTTAATGATGATCAAAAACAAGCTTACACAAGTACCGTAGTAGAGTTTATGGAAAATAAAGTAAATAATATATTTCTTTATATTCCTTTACCTTTTAAAAATTATGATTTAGCTGAAAAACTTAATGTAAGTTCTATAGATATTCTATATAAAGAATCAAATCAAACATCTGTTAAAGTAATAGAAGAAGTAAAAATAAATGATATAATTAATTCTTCTGCTATTGCTCAAATAAATGGATCTGGCACTGGTACAGACACTTTTAATGTAGACAATATCAAAGGAGGAATACAGGTTGGAGCTTTGGTTACAGGAGGTGTAATACCTTTTAATATAACAGTTAAAAGCTATGTACCAACAAGCACAAGTAATCCAAATTTAGGTGGAGTTTTAGTTTTAAGTGATACCATAACAGGCACTCTTCCAGATGATTCAACTATAACAATAGGTGATCCTGATTTTTATATATATGAATATCAATCTAGAAAACCTACAAAGGTTTTACCAGAAGCAGATTTAATTAGAGTCTATGACAAAACGCCAGTTAGAGCTTTAGCTCAAGAAGTTATTAGTAATAGAATTGTATATGGTAATTTTCAAAACAAGCATACTCCACCAGCTAACTTAGATTATAATGTAAATACTAGTCCTAAAGCAGATTTTAATACGTTAGAAGGCAGCGCTACAATTTCATCTGGAGCAACAGGTTCTACTACTATTACTGTAACAGGAACTAAAGGTGGTATATGGAATTCTGGAAATGTTATAGGTTGCATTGTAACTACTAATGCTATTGGGGCTAATATACCTGACGGAACTTTAGTAGTTGATTTTAACAGCGGAACTGGAGTAATAACTTTAACTAACAATATTACTATTTCTGTTTCAGATATAATTTTATTAGTTCCTGGAAGTGATACTCAAAAATCTACATCTTTAATAGAGTATCCCAATCACTCTGTAAAGCAAAATAGAAATTATCAAATAGGTTTTGTTTTATCTGATAGATATGGAAGACAATCTAGCACTATACTATCTGATAGTTTAAGTTCAGTGACTGTTGGTTTGAATGAATTTGTAGGTTCTACAATATTTTCTCCTTATAATTCTTTAGGTGAAATAACTAATTCTACATGGCCTGGTGATTCTTTAAAAATATCTTTTAATAATGTAATAGGTCCAAGTCAGAAAAATACAAGAACAGGTTGGCCTGGTTTGTATAACGGAGATTCAACTAGTGCTGATTATAATCCACTAGGTTGGTATTCATGGAAAATTGTAGTAAAGCAAACAGAGCAAGAATATTACAATGTTTATTTACCAGGTATAATGGCTGCGTATCCTAAAGATGTAACTAAAGAAATAGGCAAAACATCTCACGCTGTACTTATAAATGATAATATTAATAAAATACCTAGAGATTTAAGTGAAGTAGGACCTCAGCAAAAACAGTTTAGAAGTTCAGTGCAGCTTTTTGGTAGAGTTCAAAATTTAGATTTTAGCACTGGTCTTGAAAACAACGAGCAGTATTACCCAAATATAAAATCAGATACAGTAAGTGTTATATCTACAATAGATGAGCTTTTTGATTTTTCACCTTTAACAGCTACGCGCCCAGATTATTTTCCACAGTTTTATAACTTTAATTCAAACCCATTAATAGCTAGAATTACTACGCAAAAACAAATAGGTGTTACAGCTGATACAGGTTTTTCAACCGCAACAGCTTTTGTTGATTCTGACAATACCCCACCATCTTCTCTTAATAATCAAATTACGCTTCAACAAAATACTGTAGAAGGATCCATAGCAGTTGGCATGATAGTAAGAGGCGGAAACTTACCAGACGGTACAACAGTTACAGGTTTAAGCTTACCTGTTATTTCTGTAAGTGTAGATGTTGGATCTAATCCCGGTAGTGGTGGTGGTACACCTGTTACATTTATACCTGACGGTGCTTTGCTTAGTTTCTTTCAGCCAGAAACGCCTGGACTTCAGCATTTAGCTGTTTACGAAACAGAACCTGTTGAGAGTTTATTAGACATATTTTGGGAAACATCTTCAAGTGGACTTATTTCAGATTTAAATGACGCCGTGCTTTACGATAATAATGGAGCGGCAGGATTAAATGGATTTGATTTTGTCAATTTCAAAGAAAGTATAATTATAGGTGATTTTATTAATGCTTCTCCGTTTTTTGTAGGTAATATATTTGGTGCAAATTTAACAAATGCAGGAACTGATTTTACACTAGAAATAACAGAATGTATTGACCTAGGCGGTGTAGATAGATCTTCAGATTTTCAATTAGTAATAGCAGATGCAGCGGCAGGTTCGTTTAACTTAAAAACAGCATCAATGTTTGTTTTTAATTCAAATCCTTCAGATAGAGTTTTTTATTTTCAATTTAAAGCCACTGTAATAGATCCCACAGGTGTTGAGCCAGATGCTATAAGTTTTTTTAATGAAACTGTTTCTCTTGAAAACGAAATACCAGTAATATTAGGATCTAGAGAAAATGGCACTTTGAGAAGTATATGTTCTCCAGAAGGTGTTTTTCTAACATTATCAAACGGTGACCCTAATCCCGCTTTAGTAACTATTGATCAATTAGACACTATTGCTGTAGCCACTCTTGAAGCTGAAAACGGTTCTAGATTTTATGAAGATGGTAGCTCTACAAACCAAACTCATAGGTCTAGTGAAGGACTACAATGGGAAATATATTCTCAATATCCTGGTCCAACACAAGCTGGTTTTCAAGGAGGCGGACTTAATTGGCCTTATTTATATGAAAGCCAAGGTGAAAATAATGTTGAAGAAAACCACCAAATGAGTGTTTATGTTTTAGATACAGAAAATGTAAACTTAAATAGTGACGCTTCTAATAACGGTGTTAGTTTTTTAAGAATAATTAAAACAGAGCAAACTTGGCGTGGATCAATGGTTCTTAGGTTAAGACTAAAAGACGCCGATGGATCTGATTCTTCTTACACAGCTCCAACTTGTAAAATAATAATAAATGCAGAAACCGCTTATGTAGACAAGGCTTGGGCTGCTAGAATGAGAACCCCTAAAGGTATACCTGCTTATTCTGATCCTAATTTTGCAAAAGATTCTGAAGCAACCCTTGACGCTGTTATTAGTGCTAACACTTTTAGCGTAAAAGATATTGTTTATATAAATCCTTTTGGAAATGATTTAGATCTATTTCCAGTAGTCAATTGGCTTAGTTATAGTCCTCCAACCCCTATACGAACTGGAGTAGCCGTTGGAGATGAAAACGCTGGCGCTGGTAGCTACACGACAGCTAATCAATTTGGAGGAGTTGGAGATCCTAATTTTGTTTTTTTACCGCCAAATTCTAGAATATATGATAAATCAAATGGTAATTTATTAGGGCAAGTTTCAAGCATTGTTTGGACTGCTGTTCCAGAAATACAATACAGTGAATTTGGTTTTCCACTTCCGGATCCGACACCGTTTGGAACTAAAGCAGACATAACAACAGTAAGCAACATAGACTTAACTGGTGTAACAGAGGTTGTATTTGCTTGTGGTCAATGGAAAGTTTCAAATAGAAATTCTCATGATGCTGTTTGTGAATTTATAATGAGGCCAAATACATATACTAATTTTACTTTTCCATATCTTGTACCTGGAACAACTCAGCAAGCTAGTCCAAGTGATTGGACTTTTAGTAACAGCTTAAGTTTCTGTACAAAAACAGGTTTTAATAACACTAGTCAATGCTTTTGCACGCCTTTAGTACTTTTAGATTACACCCAAAGCTCAATATTTACTCAAGGTCCTGGTGGAGAATTTGCAGGTTATAATGGGATCTCAGCTTTTTACCAAGATGACAACGGTATACTTTCTACATGCCCAGTAGCAATTAGTGGTGATTTTCCTAATTGCAGCGTAGAAGGTAACACCGGAACATACGGTGAAGAAGCTACAGAGTCTTGTAATGGTCAAGATTTTGGTTGTGATCCAGATGATCTTAATTGTCCTTAAATTAAATAATTAAAAAAATAAGTAATAATAAATTATGGCAGCGGTAATAGAGGTAAAATATTTTAACACTTTTATTCTTAAAAAGACAAATTCTGATGGATTTAGTCAGGATCCAGACGCGCCTATGTGGAATGGTTCTTTTGGTATACCTGAAAGTATAGGTGGTTATCCTAGATCTACACCTAGACAAGCTAATAACTCGTCTGATGGAAATTGGTGTTTAGAAGAATCTAGAATTAGAGGTGGATATAACAACACTTCAACAGATTACGGAGCTAAAGCTTATTTAGTAGAAGATGAACCTAATCAATCTACCAGAGTAAATACTTTGATATATTCTGGTATATTTAATTCAAGAACAGGTATTAACAATACAAACGTATTTAGTATAGGAGAAGAAATAACTAAAAGCCTAGATCCAGCTAATGGAAGTATACAAAAGTTATATGCTGAAGATACTAATTTAAATATATTTCAAGAATTAAAAGTAAGTAAAGCTTTAATAGATAAAGACGCTATATACTCTGCAGAAGGCGGTGGAACTTCGGTAAGCGCTATTATGACTGTAATAGGTCAAATAGTACCCTACTTAGGTGAATATGGTATAGGTACAAATCCAGAGAGCTTTGCTATTTATGGTTATAATAAATATTTTTCTGACTCTAATAAAAATGTTATTTTAAGATTATCACGAAGCGGTATAGATGAAATATCTTCTGCAGGAATGAAAGATTATTTTAGAGATGAATTAAATAGAATAAAAGTATCTTCAAATCCAGGAGTAGTATTAGGTGGATGGGACATATACACGAGTCAATACATTGTTAACACTAAACAAAATATATCAATAACTTCAGGAAACAACGGCATTGATAAATATAACACGTTAGCTTTTGATGATAAAATAAACGGATGGACAAGCTTTTTTGATTATAATCCTGATCAAATAGTAAGTATAAGAAATCAAATGTATACTACTAAAAACGCAGGTTTGTGGCTTCACAACAGTCAAGAAGACAGAAACTCTCAAGCAACATTGCAAGGAGCTGTTTCTAATTCTATTCAAATAAGAGTTGATAATGTTACTGGGAATATAACATTAGGAGATTTAGTTAAAGGACTTAATATAGCACCGGGTACTGTAGTTTTAAGTATAAATATTCAAGCTACTTTTGTAGAATTAATACTTAATAGACCAGTTACTTTACAAGATAATGTTTCTTTAAGTTTTATTGCTAATTTAAGAAATAATTTTTACGGAATTAATTATCCGTCTTCAGTTACTTTTGTGTTTAATGATAATCCTGATTTAAGCAAAACATTTAAAACAATAGAATACGAAGGATTTAACGGCTGGCGTGTAGATTCATTTGTTTCAGATTCTACGGGTAGAGACACCTACATTAATAGTCTTGAATTTAGTTCTACAATAGATATTACGAGTCAAGTATATAGTTACGATGAAGGCGCTTATGATGCTAGTGGTCAAACATATCCTAATACTTTAAGTGGAAACATCTTTAGAGCTGGATTTTATCGTAAAGAAAATAAATATTACGCTAATCTTTTAAACACTAGTCCGCCAACAAAATATGCAGTGCATTTTGGCGAACAAATGACAAGTATAAAAGGATTTTACGCCGTAGTTACCATGTCTACAGATTCTTCCACAGATTTAGGTGGAGAAAAACAATTGTTTCAAGTAGGAACAGAATATATAACTAACAATGGATATTAATAAAAAAATAAAGGTATGGCAATAGCAACTACGGCAGCCGTTATCGGAGGAGCAGCCAATATAATAGGTGGTATTTTTGGTTCTAGCGCTGCTAGGAGAGCTCAAAGAAGAGCCGCTAAAAGAGCTAGAAAGCTTAAAAAAAAATTAAATGGTTTAGAAGCTAATAGACAAGCTATAATAGATCCGTATGCTGCCGTGACAGATCTATCTAGTATGATAACAAATCCTTTTTCACAATTAGGAGTTGCTACACAAGCCGCTGAGATTCAAATTGAACAAGCAGACATTTCATTAGCTAACACGCTAGATACTATAAGATCTACGGGCACTTCAGCTGGTGGCGCTACAGCTTTAGCTCAAGCCGCCTTAAAGAGTAAACAAGGTGTTGCGGCTAGTATAGAGCAGCAAGAGGCACAAAATGAAAAAATGAGAGCTGAGGGCAAAAAGCAAGAAGAACAACAGCTCATGTCAGAGCAAATGCGACAACAAGATGCTGATGTTCAGGGCGCTCAATTTACTTTTGGAATAAGAGAAGCAAGACAACAAGGTCAAATAGATAGAACTTATGCTGAACTGCAAGCTGCTAGACAAGCTGCAGCAATGGCTAGCGCGGATAGAACGTCTGCTATCACAGGTGCTATAGGCGGTGTAGCTTCGATAGCTGGAGGGTTTTTTGGTAAACAATGATAATTATGGAAGATAAAAATATAACAAATAATCTTATAATAAAGCAGTTTAATGAAAGCAATGCTATTGCTTACAATAAAGACTTTATATCACAGTCTTCTGATTACGAATTTAAGATGCTTGATAATGCGTATCAATCTACTATAAAAACGTATGCTGAGCTTTCAATAGCAATCAAAAACAATGATTGTGTGGAACCTAGTTGTCAATATGAAAAAAAAGCTTTAAAAAATCTAGAAGAAGCTCCTGCTGCTTCTATTGAATTTATTGAAAATTTAATTGGTGAACTTTCTGTTACAGATGATTCTAATTTTGATGTTAACAATGATTATAGATACATGGTAGCAAATTCTATTATAAACGCTAAACCAGGTTTTTCTAAATCAGATGGCTATGCTTTAGATCTTTATTTAAATCAAGACGGTAGTCAAACTATAGTTTTTCAAGGACCTATGCTACAAAAACCTTTAATTATAAACAATACTTCTTTAAGTGCTTTACTGGAATCTGATACTTCTTTAGTTGCAGTTACTCCAGATATAAACAAAAACATGTTAGCTTTACTGACTTCTATTAACATTTTTAATGCTAAAGATATTTTAGAAGATGGTTCACTTTCGCCTACAGCTAGAATATCTGAAGAGTTTGTAATGAAAAACCCTGACGGTTCTTATGATTATGAAATAGTAGACATAGGCAATGGCAAAGGAAGAAACATGCTTAAGTTTGATATGGATAAAATTGAGCGTAAGGCTGATCCTTTTATAAACGCAGAAGTTGCAGGGTTATTAAGTTCTGAACAAGAAGCTGTGGCAGCTTGGAACGTGTATATTGCCCAAGGCACTAGTGTAAACGAAGATGATCAAATGGTTCAAGCTGCAAATGCTGGCTCTAAAGCTTGGAGTTACAGCAAGGATTTACCATTGTCTCAAGATAAAAAAGTTTTATTTGAAAGTAAATACAAGGACTATTTTATGAATAATTATTTAAAGCCATTTATGACAAATCAATTTCCAACAGTAAAAGAAGACGCTGCAGTATTTGATTTAGCTGAAGCTAGAAATGCAGCTGTAGAAAAGTTTGAAAAAGATAATAATATATAAATTTAATATAATAAAATTTTATGGAAGAGTGGAAAAAAGCTAAGGCTGATTATTACGCTAGTATACAAAATTTAAGCAGAACAGAAAGAGATGCAGCTCTAAAAGCTTGGTTAGCAGCTAATCCTAAGCCACAAGAAGAAGTTGTTGAAGAAGTAAAGTCGAGCGATGTAGGGACACAGGATGCGAACCTTACATCAACCCCGGACCCAGCATCCGAGAGTTCAATTTCTTTAGATGGACTATCACAATTTCAAAAAAACCTATTAAGCAATTTAAGGGCTAAAGAAAACTACGAGCAAAATGTAAAGAAGGTAGGTTTTTTAATAGAAGACTTAAATAAAACAGGGGATTTTAGTAAGATATACGCGTTTAATGAAGAAAACCCAGGATATGTAAATATAGAATCTATCCAAGAGTTTGAAAAAAAATACAAAGATCATCAAGCTAAAGTTAAAAAAGAAAAAGAAAAATTTACAACTGTAGTAGATTTTGGAGAAGTGTATTCTCCAGGTGATGGCTATGATTATAAGTTTGATGTAAATGATACAAACCAAATACAATACTACAAGAAATCTAGTACTCAAGAAGATTTTGTTTTAGTTGATCCTAACTCAGATAATGATGAAGATAGACTAGTAGCTTTAACCGTAGTAGATAAGCTTGGTCATTTAAGTGGTGACATTAAGGAGCAATTAGATGCTATTTTAAAACAAAATAGAATTAGATCTGAGAGATTAAAAAAAGAAACTCAGAAGTTATCACAATATTTAAGCGAGCAATCTAGCGCTATACCTTTAACTCAAGTGCAAGAAGTAGGTGGTCAATATGTTAGTTCATTAAGTGAAAATGATTTTAAAGCATTTAATAATTATTTAGAAAAAAACAAAAAAGCTAAACTAACAGATTTTAATCCAAGGGCTTATCTTGAAGATAATATTATTTCTTACGATTTTGAATATCCAGATGTTGAAGAGTATTTTGATACTTTAAATTTATCTGAAGAAGAGAAAAAAGATAGGTTAGAAATGTTTCAACTACAACAAGAGGTTGAAAAAAATAGAAAAAAACAAGCTTATACCAAAGACGAAAGCGCTGCTGGAATTTCAAGCGGCACTGGCTTTATACCTGCCTCAAATAAACCTTTAGATGAATTTAAGAAAACTAAAAAATATAAACGTCTTTTAGAGTTAAATGAAAAATATAAAGGAAGCGCAGACGCTAAAGATGTATTAGAACCCACACCAGAGGCTAAAGCTTTGTTTATATCTAAAATTAATGACGAGTACGCTGCTGATTTTCTAGACGATAAAGATGACAGTACTATATTTAAAAATGTTTTTAGCGACACTGTTAAAAATGATC
>MDTG01090562.1_pt1 | contig 13143 bp, 11 predicted proteins | sample 811421 | NCBI WGS metagenome assembly MDTG01 (sample SAMN05326645, study PRJNA326480) | marine metagenome | isolation source: seawater | place: Pacific Ocean: South East | collected 2011
CCTGCCCCCTCCCCCATCACAAATCCATCACGCTCTACGTCAAATGGCATAGAAGCCGATTCAGGATTGTCATTTTTTGTTGATAACGCTCTGGCAGAAGCAAAACCACCCATGGAAGCCTGATTAATTGCAGCCTCTGAGCCTCCGCTTATGATAAGATCGGCCTTATCCCACTTTATATAATTAAACGCTTCTATCAAAGCTGTATTTGAAGTAGCACAGGCTGAAACAGGACAGAAATTAACTCCCTGCAGTCCATATTTAATAGATAGAATTCCCGAAGCTATATCCACTAAGATTCTCGGTATAAAATATGGTGTAAAACGTGGAGTTCCATCTCCCTCGCAAAACTCCGTCATTTGATCTTGAAAAGTTTGAATACCCCCATTTCCTGAACCCCAAATGACACCAATCCGAGTTCGGTCAAGTTCCTCAAAATTAAGACCTGCATCTTTCACTGCTTGCTCGGTTGAAACTAAAGCATACTGACTAAAAGGATCGTATTTACGTATTTCTTTTCTATCAAAATGATCTGCAGGATCATAATCTTTTAGTTCACAAGCGAAGGTTGCTTTGAATTGACTTGTGTCAAACTTTGTAATTGGTCCTGCACCACTCTTACCATTTTTTAACCCATCCCAAAATGAATCAATTGTTTCTCCAATTGGAGTCAATGCTCCAAGCCCCGTAATTACAACTCTCCTCATTATCGATCTAGATTTACTTTTTCGTATTCGTTATTCTTTATAATTTCTATGGCTCTATTTAAAATCTCATTCGAGTCATTATAGATTTGATAAAACTCATTGGTATTCCATAAATTTCTTGCCAAATAAGCCTTCAAACGAAGCTTAATTGCTGCCTCACTTATCATATATTCCTCCTCGTTTTTCTCAAGGGTTTCATCCTCTCTTTTTACATAGCTGAAAAATGATTTCATGAATGCATCATCGCAACTAAAGTCTTCCTTGAAACTTTTGAAGCTTGGGTATTTTTGTAATAAGGACTTTCTGTTTTCATCTGTATACGAATATGAAAACGTATTTAAGAATCCTCCTCTCAGTAAATCAGAATAATAATCTGAATTCCCATTTGTATCTAAGGGAACAAAAAAGTCCGGCATAATACCCCCTCCTCCAAAAACAGTTCTATTGGTAATTAGCGTTTTGAACTTTAAAGAATCAGGCATTTTGATAGAATCTGAATGCACAAACTCGCCATTTAAATAACGTTGAGAGATGTCTTTTCGATAAGCCTCAACGTCATCATAGGGCTTCTGTATGAATCGACCAGATGGCGTATAATACCTTGCTATAGTAAGTCGTATTTCAGAACCATCGCTGAGCCCCATCGGTCTCTGAACTAAGCCCTTTCCAAAGGTTCTTCTTCCAACGACTAATCCTCGATCCCAATCTTGTATGGCACCAGATAAAATCTCACTAGCACTCGCAGAATATTCATCCGTAAGGACTATCAGCTTTCCCTTCTCAAAGAGTCCGCGAAATTCAGATCGCAAATTATTTCGCGGCTGCGCCCGCCCCTCAGAATAAACGATGAGCTTATCATTTGATAAAAACTCGTCGGCAAGCCGATGCGCTGTACCAAGCAACCCGCCACCATTTCCCTGTAAATCAAAAATCAAATTTGCCATCCCTTGGTTTTTCAAATCACTTAATGCCATCCTTACCTCCTCATGAGAACGACGAGAAAAACTATTCAGTTTGATGTAACCCGTCTGGTCATCCACCATGTAATACGAATCAACTGAAAAAACCGGAATTTTATCACGTGTAATATTGAAAACCAAATTTTTCTTCGCTTTCCTGCGTTGAATTTCAACTTTCACCTTGCTACCAAGCTCTCCCATAAGCTTTTCCCTTACGTCGCTGTTACGCAATCCTACTCCTGCGATATTTTCTTCATCTACAACCACAATTTTATCACCAGGCAAAACACCTAGCTTTTCCGCCGGCCCACCTGATATTGTTGCGACAACATTTAAGGTATCCTTCATGATTTGAAAGCGAATCCCAACCCCTACAAAGCTTCCATTAATAGATGTCTGAGCAGCCTGAAGCTCATCAGCAGGAATATATGTAGAATGTGGATCAAGCTCCTCTAAAAGGGCCACAATAGCTGTTTCGGTCAAACCCTCATCATCTGTGGAATCGACATAATACGTAGACACCTTATCGATTACCTCCTTAAACTTGAAAGATGTGGAAAGGCCCCCATTATTAGACTGAGCATAAACTGAGGTTGATATAAGTAACAAAATTAGTACTGGGAAATATTTCATAAGGTTTTTAATTAAAAACGGATAGCAACAAAAATAGTAACACTTGCGAGGTAGAAAGGTTTTTTTACTCTTTTTAACAGCGAATTGATCAATCAATTAAGGTTTTATTGTTAGTATGTTTTTTTCAGATACTCAAAGAGCTTACACTTTTGAATGTACATTTGAACTATGCTTGAGAAAAACACCTCTTTAAAACCATATAACACCTTTGGTATAGAAGTGACTGCGGCACATTATGCTAGATTCGATAGTGTAAACAGTTTAACACAGTTACTGCAACAAAAAGCGGGATTCCCCCTATTTATACTGGGAGGTGGAAGTAATGTGTTATTCACTAAGGATTATAATGGAATAGTATTAAAAAATGAAATACTTGGTTTTAAAGCAATCGAAGAAAATAATACCTCGATTGTTATTGAGGCCGGGGCCGGTATGAACTGGCATTCATTTGTTCTTAAATGTATTGAGATGAATTATGGCGGTATCGAAAATCTCAGTTTAATTCCCGGAAATATAGGTGCGAGCCCAATGCAAAATATAGGTGCGTATGGAGTGGAAATAAAAGATGTTTTTGAATATCTAGATGCAGTCCACATTAAAAGTGGAAAAGTAAAGCGTTTTCACAAATCCGATTGTGCTTTTGGCTACCGCGAAAGCGTATTTAAACGCAAACTGAAAGGTGAATATATTATATGCCAAGTTGCCTATAAACTTAGTAAAAACGACCATAAGCTAAACACCTCGTATGGAGCCATTGAGAACGAACTTCATAAGATGCAAATCACAAATCCCACAATCAGGGATGTGAGCAATGCAGTTATTGCGATACGTCAATCCAAGCTTCCCGATCCAAAGGAAATTGGAAATGCGGGCAGTTTCTTTAAAAATCCAGTTGTATCTCAAAAAAAATTAGAAAAACTGCTGGACAAATACCCAAGTATTCCGAACTACCCGTCCACTGAAAATAAGGCAAAGCTTGCGGCAGGCTGGCTCATTGAACAAGCGGGTTGGAAAGGAAAAACATTTGATGAGCGTTATGGGGTGCACAAAAAACAAGCATTGGTTCTTGTCAACTACAAGAATGCAAAAGGGCAAGAAATACTCAGTTTATCTGACGATATAATTGCTGACGTCGCTTTTAAATTCGATGTACACCTTGAAAGAGAGGTGAATATTCTCTAATACATGAAACAGATTGCTTCAGAATTAATAAATTCGCAATCAAATACCTTGTGACATGAAAATTTCATTCAATTGGCTCAAAAGCTATTTAGATTTCGATCTAAGCCCAGAAAGAACCTCAGAAATTCTAACAGATACGGGTTTAGAAGTCGAGGGGCTTAATAAGTTTGAAGAAGTCCAAGGCGGTCTAGACGGCATTATTGTTGGAGAAGTTCTATCCTGCGAACCGCACCCTGATGCAGATCGATTAAAAGTCACGCAAGTAAATTTAGGAAAAGAGACTGTTCAAATCGTATGTGGAGCTCCAAATGTTGGAAAAGGACAAAAGGTTCTAGTTGCAACAGTGGGAACAAACCTTTATCCTAATGATGGAGATACATTCAAAATAAAGAAAGCAAAAATTAGAGGAGTCGAATCATATGGTATGATTTGCGCAGAGGATGAAATTGGCATGGGAAATTCTCATGAAGGTATTTTAATCCTTCCCAATGATGTTCTTGTTGCCACACCAGCAGCAGCATATTATGACCTGTACACTGATTTCCAGCTCGAAATAGGACTAACACCAAATAGATGTGATGCCATGGGGCACATTGGCGTAGCGCGTGACCTAAAGGCTTTTCTTAATTTCCATGAAAGCCAAAACCTCAAACTTAAACTTCCAGACACCAGTATTTTGATGACCGAGTCTCACGATTCCGACAGGGTATCAATAACTATTGAAGATAGCGAGCTATGCCCAAGGTACATTGGAGCGATACTGAATAATGTCACTGTTCAAACATCTCCAAAGTGGCTTCAAAATAGACTCAAAGCTATTGGTCTAGAACCCGTGAATAATGTGGTTGACGTGACTAACTTCATTATGTATGAGTATGGGACGCCAATGCATGCCTTTGACCGAAGCCAATTGGGTAAAGATATTACCGTAAAAAAAGCCACTAAAGGTGGATCTTTCGAAACATTAGATGGTGTAGAAAGAAATCTGAGTGGCGAAGAGTTAATGATAACTAGCGAGGGTAAAAACCTATGTATCGCAGGAGTTTTTGGAGGATTAAACTCGGGAGTTTCAGAAAGTACTACGAGTGTGTTTTTGGAATCAGCTATATTTAATGCAACATCAATTCGTAAAACCTCAAAAGCGCATGCTTTACAGACCGATGCAAGTTTCCGGTTCGAGAGAGGCGTGGACCCCACATTCACTGCAATTGCAATGAAACGAGCCATTTTGATGATACAAGAAATCAGTGGAGCCAAGCTAACGATGATGCCTATTGCTAAAGATGAATTTGATACCGCAGAAAAATCTATCCGCTTTTCTATTGAATTTTTGAACCAAAGACTTGGTACGACACTGAAATCTGAGGAAGTTATTTCAATTCTTGAGAGCCTTGACTTTAAATGTACTATAGATTCAGATAATAACATACAATCAACTGTACCACAATACCGTATAGATGTTAGTAGGCCAGAAGATATTCTTGAAGAAGTACTTCGTATCTACGGCTTCAATAAAGTTGAACTTCCCAAAAAATGGAACATGTCGTTTCCTGTTGAAGATGGGAAAAATATTGAAAACCTACAACGAATAACTTCCGAATGGTTTGTAGCAAATGGTTTTAATGAGGTGATGAACAATTCTTTAAGGAGAAATGACCTTCCTGATGGCAAAATGCAGAGCGTTGAAATATTAAACCCTTTAAGTAAGGAGTTGCAAACAATGCGAAAGTCACTCTACTTTGGCTTACTTGAAAACTTGACCTACAATCAAAATAGGCAGCAACAAGTGCAAAGACTATTTGAATTTGGCAAATCATATTTCTTGGCAAATGATAAATACATGGAGACAAGAGAGCTGGCTTTTGCATTAAGCGGTAAAACAGATGGTCTCTCTTGGCAAAACAAAACCCAAAGCTTAAATTTTTATAGCCTCAAGCAAATCTGTCAAGGGTTAATCACAAAACTAGGCCTGAAATCAAGAATAGAAGAAGGGAATAATTCGCAAGGATTTTTTGAACGAAGCTATCAGTTCACCCTAGGAAAGGAAAGTATTATCGAATTCGGAGAGGCTAGTATAGCTAATTGTAAAAAGGCAGGTGTAAAGTCCAAAGTATTTATAGCACTGTGTAACTGGGATAAACTCCTCAAGTATAGTAACTCAAATACGAGCTTCAAAGAACTTCCTAAAACCTTTCATGTGCGCAGAGACTTCTCACTAGTCATAGATGAGGATATTGAATATGAGGCTATTGAAAAACTTGGATACTCAACGAATAAAAAGCTTCTTAGAGATATTTCTTTGTTTGATGTTTATGAAGGGGACAAACTTCCTAAAGGCAAAAAGTCTTATGCCATTTCATTTCTATTTCAAGATGATAACGAGACACTTACGGATGGAACAATCGATCCAATCATGGAGCAAATTCGGGTTAAGCTTAAAAAAGAGTTGGGAGCCGAGCTTAGAGCTTAAGCTCATTGAGTTTACCTAAAAAACGGTCTAAGTTTTCGTTCTTGATAATCTCATCTTTACCAACAACCAACAAGTTCTTGGCTTTATTCGAATGCAACCATAGCTTTAGATTCACTATTGAAACATTTAATGTACCATTAATGTCAATTCTGTAGGTAGATTTCTGATTTTGATCAAACAATGATTTTAGGTTCCAATTCTCTTTTGAAATTGATTGATTCTCACTAATAATAAGTAGTGAATCAAAATTCTCTATGGAAAGCTCATATCGTTCCTTGGTGTGCACAACCTCATTCGCATTAGCAGAACACCAGGTCTCAATTGCTTTAGAAAATAGCGTATTCGCCTTAAGATATATTGTTTCTAATTTCATGAATTAAATAGCGGTCAAAGATAATTGAAATAATGAGGTGGAATCAAAAAAAGAATAATATCCAAAACTTTTTAGCTTATTCTTGAATAAACATTGACTTTATTAAGCGGATGTAAAGAATTCTTTAACGAGCTCAGGAGGTCTTGCAACTAAGGCTTTATCGTTAGATATTACAATTGGCCTTTCAATAAGCTTAGGATTGGCACACATAAGCTCCAAAATAGCATCCTCCGTTAAGTTTTTTCCTTTGATCAATTCTTTAAATACTTGTTCATTCTTACGTAACAATTGTTCAGCCGTATATCCTAACTTCTTTAGTAAGAACAGAAGCGTTTCCTTAGACATTGGTTCATTCATGTATTGAACAACCTTAATATCTGCAGCGCTACCCTCCAATAAAGCAAGTGCTTGACGGCTTTTTGAGCAGCGATTATTATGGTAAATAGTGACTTTTTTCATTCTGTAAAGCTATACAATATTCATATTGAATGAATTATTTAATTGTTCAAAAGTTGTCTTCTTTTCTATTCTCTTGGACTTTCAATTCAATAACTGAATACTTAGATTTGTACAAAGTAATTTTCATGGATTTCCTGAATGAACTAAACGATAGCCAAAAGTTAGCCGCACAACATATGTACGGAGCTGCTATGGTTATCGCAGGTGCAGGATCAGGAAAAACAAGGGTATTGACCTACCGTATTGCCCACATGATGCAGAACAATATCGATCCCTTTAATATCCTTGCACTTACCTTCACCAATAAAGCCGCCAAAGAAATGACTGAGCGGATTAGCTCAATAGCGGGAGGGCATGAAGCAAAGAATATTACAATGGGAACCTTTCATTCGGTTTTTTCAAAAATCCTTCGCTTCAATGCAGACAGAATAGGCTTCCCAAGTAATTTTACTATTTACGATACGCAAGATTCAAAAAGCCTCATAAAAGACATCATTAAAGGATTTAACCTAGATGACAAAACCTATAAACCAAGCCAAGTATTCGGTAGAATATCTACTGCGAAAAACAACCTAATATCTCCAGAAGATTATAATGAAAATCCAGAAATAAAACTAGAGGATAAACAATCAAGACGTCCTGAGATGGGACGTATATACACGAGCTACATGAATCGTTGCCAAAGATCTGGGGCAATGGATTTTGACGATCTTTTGTACTACACAAATATTCTCTTGAGGGATTTTCCCGATGTACTGCACTATTATCAGCATAAATTCAAGTACATCCTTGTAGATGAGTATCAGGATACAAATTTCGCCCAATACCTCATCATCAAGCAGCTAGCTGCTGCATACGAAAATATTTGCGTTGTGGGAGACGATGCACAAAGTATATATTCGTTTAGAGGAGCGAATATTGAGAATATATTAAACTTCAAAAAAGATTATCCTGACTTTACATTGTTCAAGCTTGAACAAAACTACAGAAGCACCAAAAATATTGTTGAGGCCGCAAATAGTGTGATCAAAAACAATAAAGACCAAATTCATAAAAAGGTATGGACAGACAACCAAACCGGAGAAAAACTGGAGGTCATAAGAACATTAACTGATAACGAAGAAGGAAGAGCTATTTCAGCGAAGATATTTGACAAACAAAAATCGGGAGGTTCATTTAATGATTTCGCGATACTGTACAGAACAAATAGACAGTCTAGAAGCTTTGAGGAATCACTCAGAAAACTTAACATCCCATACAAAGTTTACGGAGGCTTGTCCTTCTACCAACGGAAAGAAATAAAGGATCTACTCGCCTATTTCCGCCTATCGGCAAACCCAAATGATGAAGAAGCGTTAAAAAGAGTGATTAATTACCCGAAACGCGCTATCGGAAAAACAAGTATTGAAAAGCTCATTGTTGCTGCCAATAAATACAGCACAAGTATTTGGGAGATCATTTCGAATTTCCAAAAATATCCTGTTGATATCAACCGAGGTACACAATCGAGAATTGGTGAATTCGTTACTATGATACAGAGCTTCCAAGCCGAGGTAAATGAAAAAGATGCATTTACACTTGCAGAGCGTATTGCCAAGGCTTCTGGAATTATGCGCGAGCTTATAAATGAAAAAAACAAAGGTCCTGAAGAGGTAGAACGCTTCCAAAATATAGAAGAACTTTTGGGAGGTATTCAAGAGTTTGTAAATTCCAATGAAGACGACTCGGTAAAAACATTGGCTGACTTCATGCTAGAAGTAGCATTACTTACGGACGCGGATCAAGAAAAACCCGAAGAAAAAAACCATGTTTCCCTAATGACAATACATTCGAGCAAGGGTCTTGAATTTCCAAATGTTTACCTAGTGGGACTTGAGGAAAACCTATTTCCCTCCCAAATGGCGCTGCAGTCTAGAACAGACCTTGAAGAAGAAAGAAGGTTGTTTTATGTTGCTGTCACACGTGCAATGGATTCATGCACTATTTCTTATGCGAGCTCAAGATTTTTGTGGGGACAAGCCATTAGCTGCGAACCTTCGCGGTTCTTGGATGAAATCGACCCAACGTATCTTTCCTTTAATACTGTGAAACAACCCATTGGAAGAGGGTCTTTTGGGAATAAATTTCAAAACTCCCGAACGGGCGGTCTAAACAAAAATTTAGGTGCCCCTCAACTGGGAAATCTACGCTCACTTAAAGATGTTAAGAAAACCCAAATTTCCGGCAATGGATCAGATGATAGTACCAAAGAGATCAAGGTAGGCTACAATGTTCAACATGAAAGATTTGGAAAAGGAAAAGTAACGCATGTAGAAGGAAGCGGAGCAGATCAAAAAGCCACAATATTTTTCCCACACCACGGAAGTAAAACCATCTTGCTTCGTTTTGCGAATCTCGAAGTGTTAGAATAGAGCTAACGTAGCTCATCCTCATTAAGCACATGAACGAAATGGTAACCCTTCACCACAAAATCTTCCTTAAAAAAGAACTTATGCGCTGCATAGTTAAACGTAAACGCATCTAAACCAATAGAGCCACAGGTGTTTTTCATTGCGAGTTTTTTAGCGTAATCAAATAACATTGCACCGACTCCTTTGGAACGTTCCGACTGAGCAACAACTACATTATCTAACTCCATATACTTACCGCACCAGAGCTTATGCCCTATCCAAACTCCACTTAGGCCAATAATCTCGCTTCCCTCATAGACCGCAAGCATAGAATAATTATGCGGCAGCATAACATCAAGTTGATTTTCATATTCTAGAAGAGATAAATCGGGATATAGCAACGTCAAAAGCGGATAACATGTTAACAGTTCTTTTTTTGTTTTGAGCTCTACAATATTCATTTCAATTCGTGTAAGTTTAATTCAAAAAACCAAGGAAATCTATACTTGATAATTTGCAAATGTATTAAAGCGAGGTGATACCCTATCGATAAAAGATAGGAAACCATGACTTAATAAACAGAATAGAAAAAATCAAAAATGATAAATTATCTATTTCACCTTTAAAAATACCAAAATGTAATTCACCGACCTTAATTTGTCTTGTTTTAAAGAGAGTGCAAAGTTGTTTTTTTTGATACTTTCGTGCTCATGAAGGTCATAAAACAATTCCTGTTTTCAATTTTAAGTGAAAAAAGCTACCTGAAATTATTACACCGGGTCTTTTATGTCTTATTTGACATGGGGATTTTGAAGGGTGATCACAAATTCAAGTACCACTATAAGGTTAAGTCATTCATCAAACAGGATGACGTCGTTCTAGACATTGGAGCCAATCTAGGCTACTTCGCAAAAACATTCTCAAGAATAACTACAAAGGGCAAAGTCATCTGTGTGGAACCGCTTCCCCAATATTTTGAGGTATTGAAATATTTTTTAGGAAAGAAGAAAAATGTAACTCTTCACAATGTGGCTTTAGGAAAAGAGACGGGAAAAGTCACAATGGTACTGCCTATGCAAAATGGAATGATTCGAACAGGTCTTCCATATATTTCCAAAGAAAAAACAAAATCAAACGAGCGAACTCAGGAGGTTGAGATTGTTCACCCATTGTCACTTATTGAGAATGAACCAAAACTTGATTACATTAAATGTGATATTGAGGGTTACGAATGGATTGTTTTTCAGGAGCTAAGGTCAGCGATTACAAAACATCGACCAATCGTTCAAATTGAAATCGCAGATAAAAACCGAAAAGACTTCATTGATTTTTTTTCCACTTTGGAATACATTCAATACGGAATTGCCGACCATAAAGTAATTCAAGAGGACGGCGAACAGAGAGAAAATGGAGACTACCTCTTTATACCTAAATCGAAAGAAGTATCCTTTTTAAAAAGATTTTCATGAGAAACAAGATGATATTGCTAATAGTCATCGGAACGCTATTTTACTCTTGTGAAAAAAACGCAGGTATATTTGAAATTTCAGGAACAATTACGGATATGAGTATCAATAGCGGTCTAAAAGACTGCATTGTTTATCTGTACAGCTTTCCGGTTGGAACTAGTGAAGAAGTTCTCACTGACTCAACTTTTACAGGAAACGATGGAACTTACTCTTTTTCTTTCGAAAGATCCCAAATGGAAAAATATAAAATAAAATTCATTAAAGAAGGCTATTTCAGAGGGGAAGAAACGATCTATTTCTCAGAACTTTCGCTTGAAGAATTAAACATTGTAAACCTTGAAACTTATGGTAAATCATGGGTTGGGCTTCATTTTTTCAATGAAAACCCTCAAGCCGAAGACCATTTTAGGTACATAAAGCAAGAAGGCAAAATCGACTGTTTAGAATGTTGCCCCTCCGAAGAGCAAAATTTCTATGGGAATTTAGACACAATCATATACTGTGCGAATAACGCAAATAATCTATACTCAATTATGTATTGGGTTGTTGGCTCGCCGATTGTCGATGTTGTAGGGACCAATACGACATTCATGGACACAACGCTGATCGAGATCGCTTATTAAAAATAAATAGTTTGTATTCCTATGAATGACGGTAAATCAGTTGTACATAATTTCAAAAAAAAGACTACTTTTGCCTACAAATTTTAGATAATGACTGAAAACTTTTCCTTAGAAGACTTAAAACAAAAATTTAATGAAAACAAAAGCTTTCGAATTTCAACGATTGCTATTGGAGCCATAGCCATATTGGCAATTGGGTTTTTGAGCTACCGCCAATGGATGTGGAAGCCTGACAATGAAAAATCAAAAGAAACCTATTTCGTTGCCTTAAATGCTGTTGCAAACGAAGGTAAAAATACAGTTATTGACACAAGCAAGGCTGGTTCAAAAACAGACCCAATAAAAAAACTTCAAAAAAGTGTTAAGAAATACGATGGTAAAATTGGTGGTGAAGTAAGTAAGTATCTTCTTGCGTCTCAATACATGAGAAAAGGGAAATATAAGGAAGCTTTGGTTTTACTTCAAAATGTAAGCGTTGAAGACACCTACGTTAGTATTGAGGTCATCGGGCTACAAGGAGACTGTCAATCTGAGCTCAAAAACTACGAGAAAGCATATGCTCTTTATCAAGAAGCTGCTGCCAAAAATGAAAATGATTTTACCAGTCCAATGTATCTATTCAAAGCAGGCCTAGTTGCTGAAAAGTTAAAGAAATACGATGAGGCAGTGACCCATTACGAAAAAATCGCAACAATCTATCCTAAGTCTTTTTATGCTAAAGAAAAAAACTTAGAGGCTTATATTGCGAGAAACTCGAAATAATCCCTTTGCGCTATGGCAACGTCCAACAAAAACCTATCAGCGTACGATAAAAACAAAATTAAAAGCGGTGCCGATTTAACAATCGGCATTGTTGTTTCTGAATGGAATGATGAAATAACCTCCAATCTTTGTAAAGGTGCCGTTCAAACGCTTTTGGAAAATAATGTCCCTGAGGAAAACATTAAAATTCAAAAAGTACCTGGTGCATTTGAATTACCTCTAGGTGCACAATTCTTATTAAAGAGTCAACATTTAGACGGAATCATTACTATTGGTGCTGTTATTCAGGGAGAGACAAAACACTTTGATTTTGTTTGTCAAGGAGCAACAGATGGCATCATGCGTGTTATGTTAGATTTCAATACGCCAATATCGTTTTGTGTACTTACAGACAATACAAAAGACCAATCTATTGCAAGGTCAGGAGGCAAACATGGAAACAAAGGTATTGAAGCCGCTGTAAGTCTGCTTCAGATGATTACTGCACATAAATCATTATTATGACACTTATAAAATCAATCTCAGGAATTCGTGGCACAATCGGTGGTAGTGTAAATGAGGGACTGACCCCAATCGATACGGTTAAATTCGCATCTGCATACGGCACTTGGTTAAAAAATCAAAATCCAAACAAAAGACTTAAAGTAGTAATCGGTCGAGACGCACGACCTTCGGGACAAATGGTTTCTGACCTTGTATGCTCAAGCCTAATAGGTTTAGGGATTGACGTTGTGAATCTTGGTCTATCTACAACACCTACAGTGGAAATCGCAGTCCCTATGGAAAATGCAGATGGTGGGATCATTCTAACCGCAAGCCACAATCCCAAAGAATGGAATGCACTAAAACTCTTAAATGAGAAAGGAGAATTCATTTCGGGAGCAGAAGGAAACGCACTCCTTGAGATTGCCGAGAAGGCCTCGTTTAATTTTGCAGAGGTAGACGACCTGGGCATAGTTACAAATGACGATAGCTACCTTCAAAAACACATTGATGCAGTTTTAGCACTACCACTTGTTAATGTTGAGGCCATTAAAAATTCAAATTTCAGTGTCGTTATAGATGCTGTGAATTCCACAGGAGGTATTTTTATTCCAGCTCTTTTAAAGGCACTCG